>Ga0214923_10003003_pt1 | contig 21590 bp, 23 predicted proteins | sample LL1510_MetaG_FD_177993 | JGI IMG/M metagenome (GOLD analysis project Ga0214923, IMG submission 177993) | Freshwater microbial communities from Lake Lanier, Atlanta, Georgia, United States - LL-1510 | ecosystem: Environmental > Aquatic > Freshwater > Lake | place: USA: Georgia | collected...
CTTCTTTAATGAGATCGTCTCTGAAATTGGAGATGAAGTTATTAAAGATCGTTTGATGGAACGCATCGACGGCGAACTTGCCAAGGCTGGTGCATAAATGAGCGATTTGAAGTTAAGTGAGTTAACAGTTGGAAAGCCAGTCAAGATCGAGAAAGATGGTCGTTCCATCTGTGTCGCCCGCGTTGGCGATGAAGTCTTCGCCGTTGATGATGTGTGTTCGCATTCAGAAGCATCGCTATCTGAAGGTGACGTCACTGATTTCAAGATTGAATGCTGGCTTCATGGAGCCGAATTTGATCTGCGGACAGGTGAGGCTTTAACGCCTCCTGCAGTTGCACCAATAAAAACTTATTCAGTAAGCGTTGACGGAGACTCCGTCACGGTAGATGCGTAGCAAGGAACGTCGATGAGCACTCTAGAAATTCGCGGACTAAAAGTATCTGTTGATACCGAAAACGGTGCAGTAGAAATTCTTAACGGCGTTGACCTAACCATTAAATCTGGTGAAACTCACGCAATCATGGGGCCAAACGGTTCCGGTAAATCAACCCTTGCCTACTCAATCGCAGGACATCCTAAGTACACCATCACTAGTGGCACAGTGAAACTTGATGGGGCAGATGTTCTCGAGATGACCGTTGATGAGCGCGCTAAGGCGGGTCTCTTCTTGGCGATGCAGTACCCAGTAGAAGTTCCGGGCGTTTCAGTCTCTAACTTCCTTCGCACTGCAGCGACAGCTTTGCGCGGTGAAGCGCCAAAGTTACGTACTTGGGTCGGCGAAGTCAAAGATGCAATGGAAGCTCTGAGCATGGATCCATCTTTTGCACAACGAAATGTCAACGAGGGTTTCTCTGGTGGAGAAAAGAAGCGCCACGAGATCATGCAGTTGGAATTGTTAAAGCCAAAGATGGCGATTCTCGATGAGACTGACTCAGGTCTTGATGTTGATGCGCTGCGCGTCGTCTCTGAAGGCGTTAACCGCGCTAAGGCAGCGAACGATCTTGGAGTACTTCTAATCACTCACTACACCCGAATTCTTCGCTACATCAAGCCAGATTTCGTTCACGTCTTCGCTGCGGGCAAGATCGTCGAACAAGGTGGCCCAGAGCTAGCTGAAAAACTAGAAGCCAATGGTTATGCGGAGTATGTAACTGCGTAAATACGCAATTACTTATATTCATGGCCTTTGATGCAACCGCAATCCGCACGGATTTTCCGATCTTTGATCGCAAGATTCGTGATGGAAAGCGGTTGGTCTATCTAGATAGCGGGGGGACCAGTCAAAAGCCGAATTCGGTAATTGCTGCCGAGAGCAATTTCTACCGTTTACATAATGCGGCCGCTCACCGTGGAGCACATCAATTAGCCGAAGAAGCTACCGAAGCGATCGAATCGGCGCGCGCAACGATCGCCAATTTTCTTGGCGGTCAAGCAGACGAAATTGTCTTCACCAAGAGTTCTACGGAAGCGTTTAATCTTCTTGCCTACGCAATTAGTTCAGCGCCAAAGGGAAATAAATTTAATTTAAGCGCTGGCGATGAAATAGTTGTTTCTGAGATGGAGCATCACGCCAACTTAATTCCTTGGCAACAATTAGCCGGGCGCACTGGCGCAGTTTTGAAATGGTTCGAAGTAACGCCAGAAGGGCGCCTAGATCTTTCAGATATTAATTCAGTCATCACCTCTAAGACCAAGATTGTTGCCCTTACCCACCAATCAAATGTTCTAGGGACAATTAACCCGCTTGAGGCGTTAGTTAAACGTACTCACGAAGTTGGTGCGGTATTTATTCTCGATGCTTGCCAATCAGTTCCGCACATGCCCGTAAACGTCACTGAGTTAGATATAGATTTCTTAGCATTTTCGGGACATAAAGCCGTTGGGCCAACTGGTGTTGGCGTTCTGTGGGGTCGCGCAGATTTATTAGCTGAACTTCCACCATTTTTATTTGGTGGATCCATGATCGAATCTGTAACTATGACTGATGCAACTTGGGCTCCAGCACCACGCAAGTTTGAACCAGGTGTGCCAAATATGGCGCAGATTGCTGGCCTTGGTGAGGCTATTAAGTATTTATCGAATATCGGCATGAGCGAGATCCATAACCATGAAATCGCGCTAACTAAATATGCGATCACCCAGATGTCTGCGATTGCTGGCCTTCGCATAATTTGCCCTACCGACACAGTTCTACGCGGGGGAGCGATCTCATTTACTCTCGGTGAGATTCACCCACACGATCTTGGCCAATTCTTAGATGATGCAGGTATTGCAGTTCGCACTGGACATCACTGCGCCTGGCCACTCACGCGCAAAATGGGAGTTCCAGCAACTACCCGCGCTAGCTTCTATCTTTACAACACCACTGAAGATATTGATCAACTCTGTACATCAATCTTGGCTGCCCAGAAATACTTCGGATAATGCAACTAGATAACCTTTATCAAGAAGTAATCCTTGATCACTATAAGAACCCTCAGAATAAGAAACTTTCCGCCATTTATGATGCACAAGTTCATCACGTTAATCCTTCATGCGGTGATGAGATTGATTTGAATATCACTGTGAAAGCAGGAGTTGTAGAGGCGATAACCTGGGATGGCGTTGGTTGCTCAATTTCGCAGGCAAGTGTTTCCATCCTCACCGACTTATTGATCGGTAAAAGCATCGATTATGCCTATAAAATCTATGATGAATTCGTCGCTCTTATGCAGAGTAAAGGAACGGTTACGGGAGATGAAGAACTACTGGAGGATGCAGTAGCGCTGGCTGGGGTATCCAAGTATCCAGCTCGTATCAAATGTGCACTTTTGGGTTGGATGGCCTTTAAAGATGCCAGCGTTCAAGCGCAAGCCAAGTAAGAAGTAATCGCTAGTGCTAGTACGATCTACTTACTAAAGAAATGAAAAACGGAGACAAATCATGGCAGCAACGATTGATGATGTAACCGAGGCGATGAAGGATGTCGTTGATCCCGAGCTCGGAATCAATGTGGTTGATCTAGGTCTTATCTACGATGTGATGGTCGACGATAACAACATTGCGGTTTTGAATATGACGCTCACCTCAGCCGCTTGCCCATTGCAAGATGTCATTGAAGACCAGACCCGTCAGGCTCTGGCTCCTCATACTTCAGATGTCAAGATCAACTGGGTGTGGATGCCACCTTGGGGCCCAGATAAGATCACTGACGATGGTCGCGAACAATTGCGCGCCATCGGATTTACTGTTTGATTCAATTTAGTTTCAAATAAACGATTATTGATCGGAACTCTTTATGTCTATGCATGCTGGCTGGATGGCCCTTCGCACTTTAAGTTCTGATCAATCGGTGAAACACGCCAAGTTAAAGCCAGGAACCTTAAAGCGTATCTTCGCTTACGCGATTCCATATAAATCGGTCTTTGCACTCTTTTTGGTTTGTTTAGTGCTTGATGCAGTACTAACTATTGCCACGCCGCTATTGCTGCGCGAACTTATTGATAAGGGAGTTATCCCTAAGGATCGCGGTGTGGTTACGACGATGGCAGTAGCGGTAGCACTTCTGGCAATCGCCAGTGCGCTGGTAAATATTTTGGTGCGTTGGATTTCTGCCAAGATCGGTGAAGGCCTGATCTACGATCTACGGTCACAAGTCTTTCGCCATGTGCAAGAGCAATCGATCGCTTTCTTTACTCGCACCCAAACAGGCGCACTAATCTCGAGAATCAACTCGGATGTCATCGGTGCACAACGCGCCTTTACCTCAACTTTTTCCGGAATTATCAGTAACGTCCTAACTCTGCTTCTCGTTGTTGGCACGATGCTTGCCTTAAGTTGGCAGATCACTATTGCGTCACTTCTTTTGCTCCCCATATTTCTAGCCCCAACTAGATGGATCGGCTCTCGCCTCCAGGGATATACGCGAGATTCCTTTGAGATAAATGCGGAAATGTCTTCAACTATGACCGAACGCTTCAACGTCTCAGGTGCGCTTTTGGTCAAGCTTTACGGAGATTTGAACGAAGAGTCAAAAGTCTTTAAGAAGAAAGCGCGAAAAGTTGCCGATATCGGTATTTCCATGGCGATGCTAAATACCTTCTTCTTTATCGCACTTATCAGCATCGCTGCCTTAGCCACTGCAATCGCTTACGGCATCGGCGGACATCTAGCAATTGATGGTGCGATAACCGTTGGAAGTCTGATTGCAATTACTACTCTCTTAGCTCGCCTTTATGGTCCGCTCGTTGCGCTGGCGACGGTTCGCGTCGATGTTATGGGTGCGCTAGTTTCATTCGAACGCGTCTTTGAAGTCTTAGATCTTGAACCCATGGTTAAAGAGATTGCTCAACCAAAGGCTCTTCAGAGCAAAACCCCGGCTATCGCTTTCACTGATGTGCGTTTTACCTATCCCAAAGCGCAAGAAATCTCTTTAGAGTCACTTGAAGCAGTCTCGCTTCCTGAAGTAAAAGATGCCGAAGAAATTCTCAAAGGAATTTCTTTTGAAGTTAAGCCAGGCACCGTCACAGCACTTGTCGGACCGTCCGGTGCGGGCAAGACTACGATCAGCGCTTTACTGCCGCGTCTCTACGATGTAACAAGTGGTGCGATCAGAGTTGATGGGGAAGATATTCGCAACTTCTCGCTAAATTCTTTGCGCGCATCCATTGGCGTGGTTATGCAAGATGCACATCTCTTTCATGACACCATCACTTCAAACCTGAGATATGCCAAGAGCGATGCCACGTTCGAAGAGATGCGGGCGGCATGCCAAGCAGCGCAAATATGGGATCTCGTCTCATCGCTTCCAAATGGCTTAGAGACAATGGTGGGAGAGCGCGGTCATCGGTTATCAGGGGGAGAAAAGCAACGTCTGGCCATTGCGCGTTTACTCTTAAAATCACCGAGCATTGTGATCCTTGACGAAGCAACCGCTCACTTAGATTCAGAGAATGAAGAACTCGTACAAAAGGCGCTGGCCGAAGCGTTACATGGAAGAACTAGCATTGTGATTGCCCATCGTTTGAGCACCGTCATGAGCGCTGATCAGATCATCGTCTTAGAAAACGGTTTAATTGCCGAACGCGGACGCCATGAAGAGTTAGTTCTAAGCGGCGGACTTTACTCAGATCTCTTTGCTCGTCAGGATCTGACCACGTCGAATTAACATTCTTCCGTAGATACTCAATCCAGCGAAGAAGATCCATTGCAACGCGTAGGCAAGATGTGGCCCGTCACTTAGCTCAGGCACTTGTGCCGCTACTTCAGGCGTAAGGGATTGCTCTGATCCGCTTATTAAATCTAAGTAAAAGCCTTCTGATGTTGAATCTGCTTGCGCGTTTAATTTAGAGATCATTCCGCTACCGCTCGAAGGGAGGGCAAAGAAAGCACCTTGTGGTAGCGACCGATCTAATCGCAATCTAGCTTCAATCGAGACTTTTCCGGTTGGTGGAGAAGTTACAACTGGAGCTGTTGACGCATCTTTACCGGCTTTTACCCAACCGCGATCGACCCAAAACGAACGTGAATCAGTAGTCGTAAAGCGAGTTAAAACTTCGTATCCATAGACACCTTCAAAGTACCTATTCTTTAAGAGTATTTGCTTATCAGCGTTAAAGACACCACTGCTTTTAACGATTCGCCATTCATACTCAGTGAAATTGTTCTGAACTTGAGATAAATCGATCGCTGGGAGTTGCAGTTGGGACTTGATTATGGAGTTACGGTCATGGCGATCGATACCTCGCTGAAATTGCCATTGACTAGCCCACAGACATCCCGCAATTAGAGTGAGCGTTACGAGGTTTTTTAAAAAAGCCTTTGGCTCTCTCATTGCAGAGCGCTCACTAAACATGTGGCGATTCTAGCGAAAGAGTGGTTATTCGATTGATTTAGCTTTATCGGAAACTAGGCCAGAACCTGGTGCAAAGCTTTCGCGCCCTGCATTTGCGATAACAACAGCAAAGTAAGGAAGTGTTACGGCGCCAAGCAGCGCAAACCAACGATAAGGACTTGGAAGTACGACGGTAAGTATGAAGCAAACGGTACGAATCATCATCGAGTAAAAGTAACGACGTTGTCTGCCAGCCTGATCGCGAGTAAGCGATGCTGGAGCCGCGGTAATGTCATAAACCACAGTTGTCTTAGTTAAACCCTTGCGTCTAATCGCCATAAGCCAAGAGTAAGGCGCATTACTGGGGCGCGCCCGCCGAAAACGGCAAGTTACGCGTAAGTAGCAGGGTAAGTTTTGTCATATGTCAGAACAAGCGAAGGCGATAGCTCTGGTGACCGGCGGAAATCGGGGCATTGGCCTAGCAATCGCGCAATCTCTGCAAGCAGATGGTCATCATGTAATCGTCACTCATAGAAGCGGTGCGGCGCCAGCGGGATTTAGCGCTGTGCAAATGGATGTCACTTCCTCGGAAAGCGTTGACTCAGCGTTTGCGCAAATCGAAGCACAGTGGGGTCAACCAGAAATAATTGTCGCAAATGCCGGCATCACCAAAGACGGGCTGGTCATGCGAATGTCGGATCAGGATTTCGAGAGCGTAATCAATGCCAATTTAACTGGTGCATTTCGTGTGGCAAGACGAGCGACTAAAGGATTACTAAAGTTAAAGCGCGGACGTCTGATCTTTATCGGTTCAGTTGTCGGGGGAGTGGGAGCTGCTGGGCAAGTTAACTACTCAGCTAGCAAGTCTGGATTACTCGGAATGGCTAGATCGTTTGCACGCGAGTTAGGTTCTCGGGGAATAACTGCAAACGTGATCGCTCCTGGATTTGTCGAAACAGATATGACGGCGACTCTTGATGACAAACGTCGGTCTGAAATAGCGGCATCGGTTCCGCTTGGGCGGTTCTGTTCTCCCGATGAGATCGCCAAGGTAGTTTCGTTTATTGCTTCACCAGCAAGTGGCTATATAACTGGGGCGCTAATCCCGGTCGATGGTGGATTAGGAATGGGGCACTAATAATGGCAATTTTAAAGGGCAAGAATATTTTAGTTACTGGTGTTCTAACTGATGGTTCCATCGCTTTTCATATCGCCAAGATTGCCCAAGAACAAGGAGCAAACGTACTTCTCTCCTCTTATGGCCGCGTCATGAGTTTGACCACTCGCATCTCAGGGCGTTTGCCGCAACCTGCACAAGTTATTGAATTGGATGTAACCAATCAAGAACATTTAGATGCATTGGCTGATCGAATCAAGGAGCACTTTCCACATTTAGATGGGCTCGTTCATTCGATCGGTTTTGCACCAGAAGCTGCACTCGGAGGGAACTTTCTCAATACTGCGTGGGAAGATGTGGCAACTGCAGTGCACGTCTCTGCTTATTCACTTAAATCGTTAACGATGGCCGCGCGTCCGCTATTTAACGGCGGCGGGTCTGTAGTCGGTCTGGATTTTGATGCAACTGTTGCATGGCCTAAATATGATTGGATGGGTGTCGCCAAAGCGGCGCTGGAATCAACCTCGCGTTATTTAGCGCGCGATCTTGGTGCAGAAAACATTCGCGTAAATCTTGTCGCCGCTGGTCCGATTCGCACAATGGCGGCTAAATCAATTCCAGGATTCGATGAATTTGAAAAGGTCTGGAATGAACGCTCTCCATTGGAATGGGATGTGACCGACCCAGTTCCTGCAGCCCAAGCCGCGGTAGCCCTGTTATCTGATTGGTTCCCAAAAACTACCGCTGAAATCGTGCATGTAGACGGCGGTTTGCACGCCATGGGCGCTTAAAGGTAAAGTACGCCTCAGACCAGTGGCCTTGTGGTTACTGCAAGAGGAGCTCACCGCTCCCACCTTCTCAACCTAGATGTCTAGAGTTGGCTGGTTTGTCGAAAGTCAGTCGCCTGCGGGCGCACTTTTCTTTCCTTAGCGGTGCGCGAATTCTGCGGTAATTCCAAGTTACTAACGTCAAATACGAAGAATAGTAACCAACTAAGGAGCACAAATCACAACTGAACCGCGCATCAATGACCGTATCCGCACATCTCAAATTCGACTCATCGGCCACACTGGTGATCAAGTTGGAGTTGTAGATATAGAACTAGCGCTACAGATGGCAGATGAAATTGGTTTAGATCTCGTTGAGATCGCACCAGAAGCAAATCCACCTGTATGCAAAATCATGGACTTCGGCAAGTACAAGTACGAAATTGCCCAGAAGGCTCGTGAAGCTCGTCAGAACCAGACCCACATTGTGGTGAAGGAGGTGCGATTGACGCCAAAGATTGAAAGTCACGATTACGAAACTAAACGTAACGCAATCGTGAAGTTCTTAAAGGGTGGCGACAAGGTAAAGATCACGATGAAGTTCCGCGGGCGCGAACAAACTCGCCCCGAGCTTGGTTACAAGCTTTTGCAACGTCTGGCAGAAGATGTAGCAGAAGTCGCTTTCGTTGAATTCGCCCCAAAGCAAGAGGGACGAAATATGACGATGGTGCTGGGACCGACGAAGAAGAAGACTGAAGCGGTAGCAGAGCAAAAGGCAGCGCGCGCAGCCAAGGTAAAGGCAGCGCTCCAGGCGGCAGAAGAGAAGTGAATAGTTTTAAGTTTTGCCAAAGTAATTTAATTTTTTAATACGACGATGAAGTACAGGAGAAGATAAATGCCAAAGATGAAGACCCACAGTGGCGCGAAGAAGACTTTTCGCGTAACAGGTTCAGGAAAGATCATGCACGAGCGTGCAGGCAAGCGCCACCTGTTGGAGCGTAAGTCATCTCGCGTAACTCGTCGTTTGAGTACAGAACAGTCAGCCAAGCCAACCGTCACAATGACAGCCAAGCGCATGCTTGGTCTTAAGTAAGGAGTGTGAATTAAATGAGAGTAAAACGTGGAGTTCACGCTGCTAAGAAGCGTCGCACAACCCTGGAACGCGCTAGCGGATACCGCGGCCAGCGTTCTCGTCTTTTCACAAAGGCGAAGGAGCAAGTCACCCACTCAATGGTTTACGCGTTTAACGACCGTAAAGATAAGAAGGGAGATTTCCGTCAGCTTTGGATTCAGCGTATTAACGCTGCAGCTCGCGAAAACGGAATGACTTACAACCGTTTCATCCAAGGACTAAAGGCTTCTGGAGTTGAAGTCGATCGTCGCGTTCTATCTGACATCGCCACTAACGATCCAGCAACATTTAAAACTCTTGTTGATCTAGCTCGTAAAAATCTAGTCAGCGCTTAAGTAAATCATTAATGATCGAGAGCCTTCACTCGCCGCACATCGCGCGGGTGAAGGCTCTTATTTCATCCCGGGGCAATAAAGAGCGTGGCGAACATGGGCAATTTATTGCCGAAGGCTTGCAATGTGCGCGTGAAGCGTTAGCAGCTACATCAGGCCCAAAAATCAAAACCCTTTTCCTAACCGAAAGCGGCCTATCACGCATCGAAGGCGCGGGCCTAGATTCAGCAAGCGTTGAAACTATCTTGGTAAGTGAGCCAGTTATGGCCGCGATGTCTTCAACCATTACACCTCAAGGAATATTAAGCGTCTGTGAGATCGGACAAAATTCCTTTGCCGATCTAAAGTTAACTGGTAAATCCAAATTCATTTATCTCCACGAGATTCAAGATCCAGGCAACGCTGGAACTATCTTGAGAAGCGCAGATGCCATGGGCATTGATGCGGTGATTACTTCACCTGGAAGTGTCGACATGTATTCTCCAAAAGTTGTCCGTGCTACGGCCGGTTCACTTTGGCACATCCCTCTCTATTCGGGGATAACGCTCTCCACTCTCTCAGAAAAGTTTCCTTCAATTACAAAATTAGCGCTCTCAGCACAAGGAAGAACTTCACTTCTAGAACTTAAAGACGTTGGTGATTGCGTTGCCATTTTTGGCAATGAAGCGCGCGGAATCGATACGTTAATTGGTGGCGATGTTGTTGCTGTAAATATCCCAATGAAGGGCAATGCGGAAAGTCTTAATCTCTCAGCCGCGGCTGCAATTGTTATGTTCCACCTCACCGCTTCTTAGCCAAATATCCCGCATCCACGAATGATCACAGGTTAGAATTGCCGATATGAATCCGGCTGAGATTGAGTCCTGGGTAAGCGCCGCCGCAAAGGCGTTTGCCGATTCAAGCGATCTTGATTCGCTGAAAGCCGCGCGCATCTTGCATCTCGGAGATAAGGCGCCTATCTCCCTGGCTAGCCGCAGCCTGGGCTCTCTTGCTCCGGATGAAAAAGCTAGCGCAGGAAAGTTAATCGGTGAAGCCAAGGCAGCGATCGCCGCCGAGCTAGAAAAAGCGACCCAGAAACTTGAAGCAGAGCGCGATGCCAAAGTCCTTCTCGAAGAAGTTGTCGATATAACCCTTCCTGTAAATCGTGCGCACCGTGGTGGCTTACATCCGATAACAATTATTAAGAACGAGATTAGTGATTTCTTTATCGAGCAAGGATATGCCGTCGAAGAAGGTCCAGAACTCGAATCCGGATGGCTTAACTTCGATGCCTTAAATATTCCCGCCGATCATCCGGCGCGCACTATGCAAGACACCTTCTATATCGAACCTGTTGAATCGGGAATGGTTCTGCGAACTCAGACATCTCCCGTGCAGATTCGTTCGATGTTACAGCATGAACCACCTATCTACATGATCTGTCCGGGTCGCACATTCCGCGCCGATGAACTAGATGCCACTCATAGCCCGGTCTTCCATCAAGTTGAAGGCTTGGTTGTTGATAAAGGCATCACCATGGCCCACTTAAAAGGGACTTTAGATAATTTCGCTCAAGCTATGTTTGGTCCCGATGTAACTACACGACTTCGTCCATCTTTCTTCCCGTTTACCGAACCTAGCGCCGAAGTAGATATCTTCTTCAACGGTAGCTGGATCGAATGGGGCGGTTGCGGAATGGTTAATCCAAAAGTTCTGGCAACTTGCGGCATCGACACCGAAATCTACAGTGGCTTCGCCTTTGGAATGGGGCTCGAGCGCACGCTTATGGTTCGTCACAACGTGACGGATATGCATGACATCGTTGAAGGCGATCTACGTTTCACGCGTCAATTCGGAGTAGGTCTATAAATGCGCGCACCTTTATCGTGGATCCGCGAATTTGTAGATATCCCTGCAAATATCACCGCAGAAGAAATTGCGAATGGACTTACTCGCGTAGGTTTCGAAGTTGAAGAGATTATTCATGCCGGTTCTGATCTAACTGGACCACTTAAATTCGCCAAGGTTTTAACTATTGAAGAGATCACCGAATTCAAGAAGCCAATTCGTTATGTGGGATTGGATTGCGGCGAGAAAGAGACCCGCTATGTAATTTGTGGCGCTACCAACTTTGCAGTGGGAGATATTGTTGTTGCCGCTCTTCCAGGCGCAGTTCTTCCTGGAGATTTCAAGATTGGCGCCCGCGAAACTTACGGAAAAACTTCTAACGGCATGATCTGTTCATCTCGCGAACTCGGTTTGGGAGAAGACCACTCTGGCATTATGGTTTTTTCTAAAGACGAAGTCGAAATAGGCGCGGATGCAGTTTCAATTCTTCAAATTAGCGACACCATCTTTGAAGTTGCAGTAAATCCGGATCGTGGATACGCGCTAAGTATTCGTGGAATCGCCCGCGAGGTGGCTGGCTCACTCGGCCTTACCTTTACCGACCCAGTTGATGCGCTTCGTTCGGTGAAGTTTCCTGATATCGGAACAGGGGTAAGAGCTAAGATTGAAGATCCCTCAACCGCGTCGGTCTTTTACTTGCGTACACTTTCAAATTTTGACCCATCTGCAACAACTCCTATCTGGATGCGCCGTCGTATCGAGAAGATGGGTATGCGTTCTATTTCGTTAGTTGTAGATGTAACCAACTATGTAATGCTTGAACTCGGCCAACCACTTCACGCTTTTGATAAAGCAAAAATTTCTGGCGGACTTACGATTAAACGAGCCGGTAAGGCGCAGCAATTTACAACACTTGATGGCCAGGTTCGCCAGCTCGATGCTGAAGATTTAATGGTGTGTGATGACAAACAACCTCTGGCGCTTGCAGGTACGATGGGTGGGCAGTCCTCAGAAATTTCCGAAACAACTACTGATATTGCTCTTGAAGCAGTACGTTTTGATCCAGTCTGCGTCGCCAAGAATTCAAGACGGCATAAACTTTCCTCTGAAGCATCTCGACGCCTTGAGCGCAGCGTTGACCCATCTTTGGCTGAGTTTGCATCAGCACGCTTCGTTCAGCTTCTAACAGAACACAGCTCGGCGCAGCATGTAGCAACGGTTGTAGCGGGAGAGCCGAAGTTCGCGCCTGTAATCAAATTTGATCCAACTTATATCTCAAGGATTCTTGGTCTCGACTTGCCACCTGCTGAAATCGCTCGAGTTCTACGGATCGTTGGCTGCGATGTCGATGAGAAAACGTTCACCGTTGATCCACCTTCATGGCGTTCAGATCTATTAACTCCAGCAGATCTAGCCGAAGAAGTTGCGCGCATGAATGGTTACGACAAGATTCCATCGGTCTTGCCACCGCGTCCAAATCACGCCAGCCTCACACCTACTCAAAAGCGTCGTCGCGCAATCGCTGCAATGCTCGCCGCTCGCGGCTTGGCAGAAGTCCAAACTTTCCCATTCACTAATCAAGAGACCATAGATCAGATGGGATTTGTTGGTGAACGCGCCGCTACATATCGCATCGCCAATCCAATGTCTGAAGAATTTCCGCTGCTGCGTGTTCACCTGGTACCGGGCCTAATCGAAGTTGCCGCACGAAATATCAGTCGTGGCGCCAAGGATTTCGCGATCTTTGAAATGGGGTCGATTTTCCGAAGTGCTCAAAAATTGGTGCCAGCGATTTCACCTGTGATTGGAACTCGCCCTGATGCTAAAACCATCGCAGCGATGTATGCCAGCGTTCCGCCACAAGCCTTTCATGTGGCTGGTTTATTGGTCGGCAAAGTTGAAACAGAAGATTGGCAAGGCAAAGCTCGTGCTTATAACTGGCAAGATGCGATTGCCTATGCCCAAGACGTACTGCAACTATGCAACTTGGAGTGGACCATTAAACGCTCTGATCTTGCTCCTTGGCACCCAGGGCGTTGCGCCGAATTAATCGTCGATGGTAAGGCAGTAGCTCACGCTGGAGAAATTCATCCGCGCAATATTGCCAGGTACGGATTGCCAGAGCGAAGCGTTGCCTTTGCTGTAGCGCTGAGCGCACTTCCTGATTCGCAAATCGTAAAGCCTACCCGAGTTGGAACCATGCCCGCTGCGGTACAAGATGTTGCTCTAATCGTTGATCAGACCGTTACGGCGCAAGAAGTTGAGGTGGCGCTGCGAAGTGGGGCAGGCGATCTACTGGAATCGATCAAGCTCTTTGACCGCTACGACAAACTCGGCGACGGCAAGATCTCTTTAGCCTTCACGCTAACTTTCCGAGCTCCGGATCGCACTTTGACGGGTGCAGAAGTATCAGAGATGCGTGAATCTGCAGTATTGGCCGCTGAAAAAGCGACTGGGGCGGTATTGCGCACCGCTTAGCACTAATACGGCTGCTGCATAAATATGCGCATAAATGCATATTTATGCTAATCTATCACCATGAAAATTGGAGTCATTGGCGCTAGTGGCTATGCCGGCGGAGAACTACTGCGCTTACTAGCTGGCCACCCAGAGTTTGAGGTCTGTTGCGTGACTGCACATAGCAATGCGGGGGAGTTAATCACTTCCGTGCATCCACAACTTACTTCTTATAGCGATCAAAAATTCTCTGCCTTTAAGGCAAGTGACTTCGATTGCTGCGAACTTATTTTTCTAGCGCTGCCGCACGGTGAAAGCGCGGCCATAGTTTCCTCATTGAATCCCAAAGCCAAGATGGTCGATCTTGGCGCTGATTATCGGTTAGAAGATAGTGACAAATGGGTGAAGTATTACGGTGGAAATCACGCCGGCACATGGACTTATGGAGCGCCGGAACTTCCGGGCGCCCGCGATGCGATCAGGAATTCAACAAGGATTGCAAATCCTGGGTGCTATGCAACCGCAATTGCTCTCGGAACAGCACCGGCTGCCAAGATTGCTGATGTCAAAGATGTTGTTGTCGTAGCTGCTTCCGGCACAACGGGAGCAGGGCGTAGCGCGAAGATTAATTTGATTGCCAGCGAAGTTATGGGAAGCCTCACTTCATATAAATTTGGAGGAGTTCATCAGCACACACCCGAGATAGAAGAAGCGGTTACTCGCGCGACCGGGGTTGCAACTGTAATTTCTTTTACACCAATCTTGGCGCCGATGCCGCGCGGAATTCTGGCAACGATCACCATGAAACTTAGCTCACCGATCTCTACGGCAGATGCGCATAGTATTTACGTAGCGGCTTACCAAAGTGAAGAATTTGTAAAGGTTTTACCGATGGGACATATGCCGCAGACTTCATCGGTTCTGGGTAGCAACTATGTTGCGATGCAAGTTGCGGTAGATGAACACACTAATCGCCTAGTTATCAGCGTGGCCATAGATAATTTGGTAAAGGGCGCCGCTGGTCAAGCACTTCAAAATGCAAACCTAATATGTGGCCTACCTGAAAATATGGGACTTACCGGAATGGGGCTTGGAGTATGAAGCTTCCAGATGGGTTTATTGCCGCATCTTGCGTTGCCGGTTTAAAAAGTACTGGCGCTCTAGACCTTACTTTGATTGTAAATAACGGTCCGAAATTCAACGCCGCTGCGGTTTACACATCGAACCAAGTTATCGCTGCCCCAGTTATCTGGAGTAAACAGGTTACAAAAGCAGGGTTAGTGCGCGCCGCAATCCTTAACTCTGGTGGCGCAAATGCCTGCACCGGGCCACAAGGTTTTGCTGACACTCACCAGACGGCAGAGCACGTTGGTGAAGTTCTAGGTATCTCACCAAGCGAAGTTGTGGTTTGCTCAACTGGTTTAATTGGTGAGTTGCTTCCGATGGCGAAAATTATTTCTGGGATTGATCAGATATCCCAGAAGTTGTCTGAAGATACGTTGCAAGATGTGGCAAGCGCGATTATGACGACTGATAGCGTCTCTAAAATTGCTAGTTTCAAGGGCGCTGCGTTCGAGGTATCCGGCGTTGCCAAAGGTGCAGGCATGCTGGCACCTGCCCTAGCAACGATGCTTTCAGTTGTCATGACTGATGCCGAACTACCTGATAACGCTCAAGAATTATTCCAACGCGTATGTGAGCGTACATATAACCGCATCGATTCAGATGGTTGTACCTCCACTAATGACACTGTCTTGTTGATGGGCTCTGGCGCTAGCGGATACGCACCAAGCGTTTCGGAATTAGAGGAAGCCTTAATGCAGGTATGTGGATCGCTATCGCAACAGTTGATTGCCGATGCTGAAGGTTCAACGAAGACCGTTGCGATCAAAGTCACTGGTGCGGTTACAGAAATCGATGCGGTTGAAGTCGCCAGAGCATGTGCGCGCAACAACCTTTTAAAATGCGCAATCTTTGGTGGCGATCCAAATTGGGGTCGCGTACTAGCTGCGGTTGGAACAGCGCAAGCAAAGATTAATCCGCTTGATATCGACGTGACTCTCAACGGTGTAAAAGTTGCAAAGTCGAGCGCTCCCTTTGAAGATCGTAACAGCGTTTCATTTGCCGATCGTATGGTGACTATCCAAGTTGATCTAAAGATCGGCAATGCAAGTGCCACGGTCTTTACCAATGATCTTTCACATGATTATGTTCACGAGAACTCGGCATACGCCACATGATCGTCGTTAAATTCGGTGGCCATGCCATGAAAGATGAAAATGGCGCCTTCGCAAAGGCAATCGCTGTAGCTCAGAGAGATGGCGTGGAACTAGTTATCGTGCACGGTGGCGGGCCCCAAATTGATGCTGCGTTGAAAACCGCTGCTATACCTTCAGAGTTTGTCGGTGGCTTTCGCGTAACGACTCCTGAAATTTATGCGATTGTTGAACGCGTCCTTGCTGGCGAAGTTGGTCCTGCTGTTGCGCAAACGCTGCAGCGAGTAGGCGTCAATGCAATCGCGATCTCAGGTAGAAATTCAGGAACGTTAATTGCCAAACCACTCACGGCGTTAGTCGATGGAACGCCTGCGGATCTGGGCCTGGTAGGTGTTGTTACATCCGTTAATGCATCTTCTATAAAAAACGCAGTTGCTTTAGGCCAGGTTCCAGTTGTCTCGCCAATCGCCCGAGATGAGTCGAAAGATACGGGTTTAAATGTGAATGCTGATCTAGCTGCTGCGGCAATAGCGGGAGCCCTCGATGCCGAATCACTAATCATCATGACCGATGTGGCGGGTATTTATCGCTCTTGGCCCGATAAGAGTTCGCTTATCTCTGAAATCTCTTATGCGGAATTGAATTCAATGAAGGCAGGATTTGCTGAAGGGATGGCCCCCAAGGTTCAAGCCTGTCTCGATGCAATCGAAGGTGGAGCACGAGCGGTACGAATTATCGATGGAACTGATCCATCGGCCTTCGCTGCGGCGTTAGGTAACTCCGGCGGAACGTTGGTTAAAAAATGAGCCCAGTAAAGAAAGCAACAGCCACTTCATGGACTGATGTCATGCAACTAAATTACGGCACGCCAGAGATCACTTTGGTATCCGGAAAAGGCTTACTTGTAACCGATGCAGACAAGAAAAAGTACCTTGATTTTCTTGGCGGTATCGCTACAAATATTCTGGGCCATGCACATCCGGCGATAGTAAAAGCGGTATCAACTCAAGTTTCCAAACTGGGACATGTTAGTAATTTCTACAGCCATCCAGCGGGTTTAGCCTTAGCGAAGAAGTTGCAAGATTTAACGGGAGATAACACCGCAAAAGTTTTCTTCTGCAATTCAGGTGCTGAAGCAAATGAGGCGGCTCTTAAACTGTCCCGTAAAACTGGTAGAACTCGTATCGTTGCAACAACAGGTGCTTTCCATGGACGCACCATGGGCGCACTTTCGCTAACCGGGCAAGAATCTAAGCGAGCTCCGTTTAGACCGTTACTTAAAAATATTAAGCACGTTCCATTTGGCGATATTTCGGCAATGCGTAAGTTGGTTTCTAAAAAGACCGCGATGGTAATCGTCGAGCCAATCCTTGGAGAAGCAGGCGTGGTAACTCCGCCACCAGGTTATTTAAAAGATTTACGTGTGATGTGCGATGAATACGGAGTTCTTTTAGTCATAGATTGTGTGCAAACCGGAATGGGCCGCACCGGTCAGTGGTTTGGTTATGAGCATGAAAATATTCGCCCCGATGTAATAACCTTGGCAAAAGGCATTGGAGGTGGATTGCCGCTAGGCGTGATGATCACTTTAGGAAGCACTGCGCCAAAATTTGCCCCTGGCGAACATGGCACAACCTTTGGCGGTAATCCGATTGCGGCTGCTGCAGGATTGGCAGCGATTTCAGTGATAGAAAAGAATCGATTGTTGACTCAAGTTAAGAGCTTTGAGAAACGATTAAAGATTAAGATATCTGCGATTCGTGGCGTGCGCGAAGTTCGCGGTCGTGGTTTGTTAATAGGAATAGCGCTAGATGGCGACTATGCAAAAGAGCTGGCAGCCGAACTTGCCAGAAATGGATTCTTAGTCAATGCGCCCAATTCGCAGACAATTCGAATTGCCCCAGCGCTTATCGTCACAAGAATTCAGATCGATAAATTCATTGTGGCATTTGCTAAAGCGATGAGGCAGGTTAACCATGGCTAAAGTCTTAAATTCCAAGTCGGTTTCCGCTCGTCGCGCTAAGGCGATCGCCTTAATTAAAGCTGGCGTAGTTCACTCACAATCTGACTTGGTTAAATTGCTTAAGAAGGCTGGCTTTGCCGTCACCCAAGCAACAGCTAGCCGTGATCTAGAAGAACTTGGCGCAGTTCGCTCCCGCAGTGAATCAGGAGAACTGGTTTATCAGTTAGGGACAACCGCCGACGGCTCAATCGCCAGATCTATGCCATTGCCTTCAGATTTAATCCTTTCCGTTGAATCCTCTGGAAATCTTGCAGTTGTTCGAACCCCTCCCGGTGGTGCGCAGTTTCTCGCAAGTTCGCTAGATAATTCGGGGCTCGAGAACATCATCGGCACAATTGCTGGCGACGACACGGTTCTAGTTGTATCGAAGAAGTCCAACGGCGGAGCCGAACTTGCGAAAGAATTGCTCAACTTTGGTGGAGGCAAAAAGGCTTCTAGCAGGAACTCAACGGCAACGCGAAAGGCTAGGAAATAATGGCTCTCTGGGGCGGACGTTTCTCTGATGCACCAGCTGACGCCGTTTTTGCGCTCTCGAGAAGCGTTGGCTTTGATTGGCGGTTAGCGCCATACGACCTGCGCTCTTCACTTGCACACCTGCGCGTACTTAAATCATCGGGACTTCTCAAAGATGATGTTGCTAAGCAGATCGAAAAAGCGTTACGCCAATTAATTGATGAAGTAGCAATCGGAAAATTTGTTGCTGCCGAGGATGATGAAGATGTTCATAGCGCGCTCGAACGTGGGCTAATGGAGAAGATCGGAGATGTTGGGGGAGCCCTGCGTGCGGGGAGATCTCGCAATGATCAGGTGGCTACCGACTTAAAGTTATTTGCGATTGATCACATGATGGATATCGCTCAGTTGATTCTGGAACTTCAGAAGGCGCTTGCCGCAAAGGCTGCCGAATATAGAGATGCTCCAGCGCCAGGCTTTACCCATATGCAGCATGCCCAGCCGATTCTTTTTGGCCATGAGATTGCGAAGCATCTTCATGCTTTTGCACGCGACTTAGACCGCATTCAAGATTGGTTAAAGCGCACTTCGGTCAGCCCGCTCGGTTCAGGCGCACTTGCTGGATCGGGACTTGGGCTTAATCCAGCGGTGACGGCAAAAGATCTTGGTTTTGGTTCCTCATCGGCCAATAGCATCGACGGTGTTTCAGATCGTGATTTCGTTGCAGAAGCTTTATTTATTATTTCGATGGTCGGCCTTCATCTATCTCGAATCGGTGAGGAGTGGTGCATCTGGGCAACTGCCGAATTTGGTTGGGCAAAGGTTGCCGATGCATATTCAACTGGTTCATCGATCATGCCGCAGAAGAAGAATCCAGATATGGCCGAACTTGCGCGCGGCAAAGCCGGACGCTTAATCGGAAATTTAACTGGAGTACTGGCAATGCTTAAGGGTTTACCTTTCGCATATAACCGAGATTTACAAGAAGATAAAGAGCCACTCTTTGATTCAATCGATACGCTCTTGCTAGTTCTCCCTGCTGTAACAGGAATGGTGGATACCACAAGTTTCGATCGCGCAAAGATGTTGGATGGCGCTCCAAAAGGCTTCTCACTTGCAACCGAGATCGCTGATTTCTTAGTACGGGCCAATGTCCCATTTGCATCAGCACATGAAGCTGCTGGCAAATGTGTAGCCATTTGCGAAGCAAAGCAGATTGAACTTCACGAATTAAGCGACTCTGATTTTCGGAGCGTTCACCCACAACTTACTTCGGATATCCGAAAGGTGTTGACCGTCGAAGGCGCTATCGCCTCTCGCACGACCATCGGAGCGACTGGTGGCACAGCCCTTTCTGCGCAGTTGGCTACGGTTAATTCCGAGATTAAATCCGCGCAAAAGAAATTATCCGACCAGATGAGATCCTTCTCAGAGATGATGGGGGAGTGAACTCCAAAGTGCCAACTCAATCAAAGGCGTTACTAGAAGATCTAAAGTGGCGTGGACTCTTCTCTCAATCAACTGATGAAGCAGCGCTCATCGAAGCACTGGGTAAACCAACGACTCTTTACATTGGCTTTGATCCAACCGCCCCAAGTCTGCACGTTGGAAATCTCGTCGTATTACTTGCACTACGCCGCTTCCAGTTAGCAGGCCACATTCCGATCGCACTCGTAGGAGGAGCGACAGGTCTTATTGGTGATCCAAGTGGAAAGAATGAAGAACGCAGCCTTAACACGACGGATGTAGTTGCTGCTTGGGTCGAGCGAATCCGTGTGCAAGTCTCGAAGTACCTAGATTTCAACGCTGATGGCAATGCGGCAATTGTTGCTAATAACCTTGACTGGACTTCACCTTTATCTGCAATCGAATTCCTACGTGATGTCGGCAAGCATTTTTCCGTGAATCAAATGCTTTCAAAAGATTCCGTATCATCAAGACTGGAAGCTGGTGGCATCTCATACACCGAGTTCTCATACCAAGTTCTGCAATCATTAGATTTCCTGGAACTTTTTCGCCGCTACAACTGCACACTTCAGTTGGGAGGTTCAGATCAGTGGGGAAATATCACAGCGGGTCTGGATCTAATTCGTCGCGTCGAATCTGGAAGCGCTCATGCACTCACCATTCCATTACTTGCCAAAGCTGATGGTTCAAAGTTTGGTAAGACGGCTGGGGGAGCGATCTGGCTAGACCCGGAAATGACTTCTCCTTATGCATTTTTCCAATACTGGCTTAACACTGATGATATGGATGTAATTAATTTCTTAAAGGTTTTCTCATTTAAATCACGGGAATCAATCGAAGCGCTAGAAAAATCACATTTGGAAAATCCTGGTTTACGGCAAGCCCATCGCGCGCTTGCTCGCGAATTAACATCACTAGTTCACAGCGCCGAAATTTGCGAACGCGTAGAGGCAGCAGCACTTGCACTTTTTGGACAAGGCGAGCTTTCCGAGCTAGATGAGGCAACTTTGGCATCAGCTATTTCAGAACTTCCACGAACAACGGTTAACGCTGATGAACCAATTCCAACTTGGGTTGATCTGCTTGCAGCAACGGGGGTTGTTGATTCAAAATCAGCGGCTCGGCGCATCGTCAAAGAGGGAGGGGCTTATTTGAATAACGCCAAGATCTCCGGCGAAGATTTTGCCCCCTCAAAAGCCGATTTTTTATGCGGAAAATATGCAGTTTTGCGTAAAGGCAAACGCGATTTAGCTGCAGTAGAAATGATCTAAAAGCCATCCCCGTTAGCGTTTTTGCCCGTTTTTCCCTATAAAAACCACAATTTTTGCCCTTTTGCGGCTATGACCAATTCCACTGGGGTGGCCACCCCACCGATTTGACCCCTGCGCCACGCCCGCCTATAGTTACGCTTCTTGCTGTGAAAACGGACGTTTAGGCCGTACAGCGCCTTCCTCATTTAGCCCATCTAAAGGTCGGTTTGACCTGCCTTGCGTGCATGGACTAAATTTGGCGGTCTGCCCTGAAAATCGGCCAAAAGCCGAAGTGCAGTGCGCATCCGTACCTTGAGAACTCAACAGCGTGCCATAAGTCAATGCCAGAAGATGGCTGACTTTGCTGTGCAAATTTATTTGTAATTAGCAAGGCCCATTTTCTAAATTAAATACTTCAATGAAGTATGTGTAAAACACTGATTTTTCAGTGCTTTGCAATACTCGTTGATTTCCTTTGGTATAGACAAAATAAACGACAGTTTGTTTGTCTCGTAAGCCATGAAGAAAACTTTCTATGGAGAGTTTGATCCTGGCTCAGGACGAACGCTGGCGGCGTGCTTAACACATGCAAGTCGAGCGATGAGATCACTTCGGTGAAGGATTAGCGGCGAACGGGTGAGGAACACGTGAAGAATCTGCCTTCAACTCTGGGATAACTCCGGGAAACCGGGGCTAATACCGGATATGAGCCTTGATCGCATGATCGGGGCTGGAAA
>Ga0214923_10003004_pt1 | contig 21584 bp, 21 predicted proteins | sample LL1510_MetaG_FD_177993 | JGI IMG/M metagenome (GOLD analysis project Ga0214923, IMG submission 177993) | Freshwater microbial communities from Lake Lanier, Atlanta, Georgia, United States - LL-1510 | ecosystem: Environmental > Aquatic > Freshwater > Lake | place: USA: Georgia | collected...
TCAAAATGGCCGCAAACTGGGTGATGGGCGAAGTAAAATCTTACTTGAACGAACAAGGGGTGGAAATCGAGCAATTCCCCATAACGGCATCGCGCTTGGCAGAACTCATTGAATTGATTGCCTCGGGGAAAATATCGCACTCTGTGGCAGCCCAAAAAATCTATCCCGTGATGCTCAAGGAAAAAGGCACAGCATTTGAATGGGCCACAGCCCTGGATTTAATACAGACCAACGATGCTTCAACAACCCAACAATTTATTGATCAAGTCATGACCGAAAATCCGAACGAAGTGCTGCGTTACCAAAACGGAGAAAAACAACTTATCGGTTTTTTCATGGGGAAATTCATGAAGGTATCAGGAGGAAAAGTGGACCCAAAAACGGCCAATAATTTAATTATGAAAGCTTTAGAATTATAAGCATGAATAAAATCTTTTACCTTTCTCTAACCTTTTTGCTGTGCTTTAGTTGTAAGGAGTCCTTACCAATAAATTTTTGGTTAAGTGGTACAATCCAAGGCGCTTCTGGTGATAGTTTATTTGTTGAAATCCCAAGTGAACAAGGAATAATCCAAGTCATGGCAGGAGTTGTCGATGAAGACGGAAAATTCGAAATAGAAGGAAACATAAAGGGACTTGGTTTGTATCAGATTCGCCTTGGTAAAAACCATCGAAACGCCATACCCATTACCCCAATGCCAAACGACAAATTGGTGATCAATTGCAACAAGCGCTTCTTTACGACTTCTCCCGGGCTATCAGGACCGTCTTGGAGCCAAGCGGTCAATACCTACTTAAAGCACATGAGCGTTTTCAAAATTGCACAAGATTCCTTGATTAAAAAGCAACCTTCCATTACTGAAGAGGAATATTACGCGATTTTATTGAAAAACAAGAAGCCACTTACTGATTTTGTAATTGATCGCATAAGTAAAGACCCAAAGAATCCCGCCAATCTTCTATTAGCGATGGAACTTTTTCCTATGACCGGATTTGAAGGATGGAATCCAGCTTTTCTTGGGGTTTTCAAGGAGGTATTAACTGCCTTTCAATCCGCTTATGGGGATTGTCCTGCTACCAAAGCGCTAAATACCCAGTACAGCCAACTTGAGATGGGTTACCGGCAATTTGAGCAAATAGAAAAGGGGGAAATTCCTGCGCCAAATTTTGCACTCAACGATGTTTCGGGTAACCGCATAGAACTTACAGATTTTCGGGGTAAACTCGTTTTAATCGACTTTTGGGCCTCCTGGTGCGGACCTTGCCGTAAGGAAAGCCCCAACCTAGTCAGGATATACGATAAATTCAAAAATAAGAATTTTACAATTGTCTCCGTTTCATTAGACGATGATGCAGTAAAATGGAAAGCGGCCATTGTCCAAGATGGATTGGTATGGAAAAATCACGTGAGTGATTTGCGCGGATGGAGCAGCGGAATGCCAGGTCTCTACGGTTTTGATGGAATACCGTTTACCGTTTTGGTTAACCCAGACGGTAAGATTATTGGAAGAGGTCTTCGGGGCAAAGCCTTGGAAGATAAAATTGCTAACTTTTATTCAAAAAAATTATGAAAAACCTGATCTCCCTTTACTTTGGCATATCGCTAACCCTTTTGAATGCACAAACTTTTGTGAGCGTCAATGGCACCTTTACCAATGCGGCCGGAGATTCCATATACATTGCCAAGTTCGATGGTAAAAAATATACCAATTACAAAGGGGTCAAGGCCGATAAAACCGGAAAATTCAGCCTCAAAACAACCGTCCCGGCTCCGGATTATTACGTGATTCGCGTTGGGGAATTTCATACCAATATTATCCTCCGCGACAGCAGTAAAATAACCGTATACGGCGACAAAAAGAAATTGAAAGAGGTGTGCAATTTTATTGGTTCCGATGAATCCCAAGCCATGAATCAGTTCGCCATCCGCATGGAAAAATGGAACGTTAAACGAGATTCTGCTTATAAAGCCATGAACGCCATGCCCGCTGAAGACACTGCCCGAAGAAGGAAGTTCAACGATTACATGACGCGAGAATATATTTCATACCTCAATGACCGACAACAGTTTGTTAATAGCCATATGGGTTCTGCTTCCTTAATTGTTGTGTTAGTTTCCTTGAGTATCGATAATGAATATGAAGCATGGAATGCTGTTTTAGGTCAATTGGTGCAGGCCTTTCCTGAAAGCCCTACCATCAAAGAATACGTCAACTATGCGAACAACATTGCGAAAGCCAAGGAAGAAGAAAAGCAACGCGCAGAATTGGCCGCGCAATTTGCTCCTGGAAAACCAGCACCGGATTTCACCGAACTCTCGACGGACAGAAAGTCGTCCATCTCCCTTTCCAGTCTAAAAGGCTCCTACGTCTTGATTGATTTTTGGGCTTCTTGGTGCGGGCCTTGCCGTAAAGAGAACCCCAATGTGGTGAAAACTTACGAAAAATATAAGGATGATGGGTTTACCGTATTGAGTGTAAGTTTAGACAGCGACGCTTCGAAATGGTTTGGCGCTATTCAAACCGATGGGTTAATTTGGCCAAACCATGTGAGCGATTTAGGGGGATGGAGCAGCAGAGTCCCGAAACTTTATAATGTTTCAAGCATTCCCTTTACCGTTTTGGTAGATAAAGAAGGAAAAATTGTGCAAACAAACCTTCGTGGGGAACAGTTGGAAAACAAATTAGCGCAGATATTTGGCCATTAAGATGGGGGTTGCCTATTTCGCTTCTGATTTTCACCTCGGTGCCCCTGATAAAAAAGCTTCATTAGAACGTGAAAAATCGATTGTTTCATGGCTTGATTATGCGGCCAAAGATGCCACAGATATCTACCTTGTGGGTGATGTGTTCGATTTTTGGTTTGAATACAAAAAAGTCATACCGAAGGGTTATTCAAGATTATTCGGTAAAATAGCGCAACTCAGCGACTGCGGAATTCAATTTCATTTCTTTCATGGCAACCATGACATGTGGGTAAACAGTTATTTCCAGGAAGAATTCAACATGATTATTTATACCGAACCTATCAGCCTCGATTTATACGGTAAGAAAATTTTTGTCGGACACGGTGATGGTCTTGGACCGGGAGACCGCGGTTACAAATTTATAAAGCAAATATTAAGAAGCCGTTTGTGCCAATGGGCTTTCGCACGGTTTCATCCCAATTTCGGGATATCACTGGCAGAATTCCTTTCGGGAAAAAGCCGTCAAGGGCAAGGAAATGAGCATCTTTTTCTGGGACTCCAAAAGGAATGGCTCTACTTATTTTCGTGTGCACATCAACAAAAATCTCCTCACGACTTTTATTTTTTTGGGCACAGGCACCTTCCGATGAGCCTAGAAATACCAAATGGCACCTATGTGAACCTTGGCGAGTGGATCCATTTCAACACTTTTGTAAAAATGGCATCCGAAACGCCTGAATTTTTACAGTGGACGGGCTGTAAAGCCGTACAATATGACCCGAAAAATGCAAATTGAATTCACGCAAATTGACTTGAAGGGTACACCATTAATCGCGCAGCAAATCATTCCTCTTTTGGATACGTTTCCTTGTTTAGCGATCAAAGGTGAAATGGGGAGCGGAAAAACCACCTTTACAAGAGTACTTTTGGAATCCTTAGGGATTTCAAATTTTGAAGGATCACCAACTTTCAGCATTATTGAACCCTATCCGTTGCAGAACGGAAATAAATTATACCATATTGATGCCTTTCGTGTAGAAAGCGAGCAAGAAGCCTTTTTCTTGGGTTTGGAAGATCTATTCCAAGAAAATGCGTACTTTGTGGTGGAATGGCCTGAAAAAATTAGTAATTTTCTACCAGACCAAAGCATGCTTTTAACGATTAACAGCGACTTCTCGCAAAACAGAAATTATATTCTACATTATGGCAACGAATCCTGAATTACTAAAAAGTTTACTGCATCAAGGATCTTTGCTTCCCCAAACCGAAATGCTGGAAGTAAAGCCAAAAAAAGGGCAGCTCTTTATTGGAATTCCGAAAGAAACTTCTTTTCAAGAACGCCGCGTTGCGTTGGTTCCAGAAGCGGTCTCCTTATTAGTAGCCAATGGCCACCGCGTGGTGGTAGAGGCCGGCGCGGGAAAAGGAACAAATTTCTCAGATAACGAATACAGCGAGGCGGGTGCGGAAATCGTGCATGATCCAAAACAAATCTATGCTTGTGAAATGATCTTCAAAGTGGCACCACCCACCAATGAAGAAATCGCATTAATGCCCGGAAATCAAATTTTTATTTCGGCCTTACAAATTGTGTCCCAACCCAAAGAGATACTGGAAAAATTAATGGCAAAAAAAATAACTTGCATCGCATGGGACTACATTCGGGACGAAGACGGGGTGTTTTCTGTGGTTCGGACGATGGGTGAAATTGCCGGGAATACAGCAATATTGATGGCGGGAGAACTTCTGTCCAATTTTTCAAAAGGAAAGGGCATGATGCTAGGGGGAGTAACGGGTGTACAACCTACCGAAGTCGTCATTATTGGTGCAGGGACTGTAGGCGAATTTGCAACGCGCGCTGCCATTGGTTTAGGGGCATCGGTAAAGGTATTTGATAATTCCGTAGCCCGGTTGAGGCGCCTCCAAAACGCTGTCGGAAATCGAATTTTCACTTCTGTCATTCAGCCAAAAGTAGTAGAAAAAGCGCTTCGAAGGGCCGATGTAGCCATTGGTGCCTTGCGATCTAACGCGGGTCGAACCCCTTGCGTCGTATCCGAGGACATGGTGCGTCAAATGAAAGAAGGTTCTGTGATTGTGGACGTGAGCATCGACCAAGGAGGATGCTTTGAAACATCTAGGGTGACCAACCACAACGATCCGATCTATGTTGCCCATGGGGTGGTTCACTATTGCGTCCCAAATATTGCATCCAGGGTTTCAAGGACGGCATCCTTTGCATTATCGAATATTTTTTCACCCCTTTTGTTGGATATTGGCGAACAAGGTAGCATCAACGATGTTATTCGTTTCAAGCCAGGATTCAAAGACGGGGTCTATATGTACAAAGGCGTACTTACGAATGAAATATTGGGCAAGGTATTCGAATTACCATACCAACCCTTAGAATTGTTATTACCGCGTCAATGAGACCACGGTTGTCCTTTCCTCCTACACGTTTACAACTGATGGCATCGGATGAAAAACACCAAGTGAGATGTTTAATCCGAAAAAAATGGTTGGTGCTCACCCCTGAAGAATGGGTACGCCAACATGTTATTGGCTATTTGATTGAAAGTAAAAAAATTGCGCCAAGCAGAATCGCTGTTGAAAAAGGGCTAATGTATAATGCTCGCCCAAAAAGATGGGATATTGTGACCTACGATGACTACGGATTACCCGAGATATTGATCGAATGCAAGGGGCATGAAATCTCACTAAACCATGAAACCTTGGTGCAAATCGGAAGCTATCAACAGCAAGTAAAGGCAAAAAAACTGGTGGTTACCAACGGTATGGATTGCTTTACCTTCGATTTATTACAATGGCGTTCAGGAATTGAATCAATTTAGATTGGGGTTACCCCAAGCCCCACTTTTCATGTTGTGATAGGCTTTCGCCAAATAAGCAAGCTGGGCGCGCATGCCGTCCATGGCTTTTTCTGTTTCCTCTGAAATTTCTTTACTCCGTAATTTAAGCTGTAATTTCATATACATGGCATGCAAACACACTTCTACAGGATGAGCTTGTTCAAGGCCTGCCTTCGAAGCATATTCCTCGACCGACATCGCTGACTGTTGCACGAGATGCGCATATTTTGAGTCTTTAAAGATATCCAGCATCGTGCGATGCAGCAAGATGAGTTCTGTAAAAATCTCTTCCAATTCATACAAATGTCCTTTCTGCGTTTTTCCAGTTCGGAGTAATTCCTCACAAATCTTGGCGTACCATTGTTCGTAGGCCTGCTGATAAGAAGTATCCGGAACCATGGCTGGAATTAATTTTTCTTTAAGTATCGCAAAATTGCATGCTGTGCTGCGCACAATATCCTCAATCTGATACATGTAAAGCAAATACTCAATAATATTTTCTTTAAGCTTTTGCCGGGCCGTCAGCATACTATTTCAAGTCTTTTTCAATCGTAGCCTGATTTTCATTAAGGTATCTTATAAAATCAGAGGTGACATTCATTTTATTACTGATAAAATTGATTTGCCCCCCTATGCCATGTATGAGTAGAATATCAATATTGTTTTTTTCACAATACAATTTTCCAAGAGCTTCAATTTTCTTATTCAATGCCTCTGTTTTCTTCAACGATTCTTCTTCCAATCTTCCTCCTTCCGTTTGTTGATATTGCATTAATTCTTGTTCCATTTTTTGGGCCTTTTGTTGGATTTCCGCTATTTCATTTTGCGATAACAATCCTTTTTGGACCTTTTCTTCATTTCTTTTAACAAATTCCTGTAATGCTCTCGTTCTATTCTCTACCTCCACTTGAAACAGCTTCTGTTTCTGGGTAATATTTTGATCTTCCTTCTTAAAATAATTAAAACGCTCCTTCAAGCTGTCTTGAAAGTAAAAGGCAATGACCAAGTTATTGTCGTAACGTGTAATTACGGTGGGTTTAATGTCCGCTTTCTTAGGGGCTTTCTTATCGTTAGAACAAGATAAAAGGAGGCTTAAACAAAAAAAGAATGCTATTTTTTTCATGGGTTAAGAGGTGATGATAAAAGTATAATAATCCTCGCGCATGGACAAAAATCGGGTTAAACAAGACGAAAAGAAAACATCGTTCAAGCCAAACGCGAATGATTCTAAGTCAGAAATCATTTCTACAGGTATCTTAAAGGTCTGCTCAAATTGATCTAAGGTAATCTTCAATAAGTATTTACCATTGTACTCGTGGACTTGAATCAAATAGTGAGCATGAGGGATTTCCTTGACCAAACGCATGCCCAAAGGTAGCTATTATTTCAACTTTTGAGGTAGGCCAGCATCCAATACCCTTTTTAGGGTATTTATTTAGAATCATTCTAAAATACCTTTTTTTTGGTATTGATTCCCCGCTAGAACCTTATTTACTTTGGACAAAAAATGACATGAGGCTTCTTAATACTTTTATTTTCATTGTACTCATTATCGCCAGCACCATCCAAGCCCAAGACAAATTCCAGATCAGCAGCGATGTTTTGGTACGTGTGTATTTCAACAGCAAAGTAATTCCAGATTCCATGCACAACATGCGCATTGTAGCAGGTAAAAAGGTAGAATTGCTTAATTTAAATACACGCGATGCCGATCTTTCGACCAACAACTACCGACAAGTTTTTCGCAAAACACCGGGCATTTTCGTATCCGACCACGATCCCACAGGATTGCAAACAAGCATCGCTTCCCGAGGTCTAAGTTCCAACCGTTCTTGGGAATTCAACATGCGTCAAAATGGTTATGATATCTCTGCCGACCCTGCAGGATATCCCGAGGCCTATTATACCCCTACCCTAGACGCTGTAAGCACTATTGAAGTTTACCGTGGTTCCTCCGCCCTTCAATTCGGTACGCAATTCGGAGGCATGATCAATTACCAATTGAAGGACCAAATAGGAGAGCGTCCAATAACCTATGAAGGTTCTCATACTGCCGGTTCTTTTGGCCTTTTCAACAGTTATAACGCGATCGGAGGCAAAAAAGGAAATTGGACCTACTATGCTTTTATGCACCACCGTCAGGCAGAAGGATTCCGTGCGCACAGCAGGTACTTTACGAATAACTATTTCGGAAAAGTAGGGTATTCGTGGAAAAAGGGTAAAGTCACCGCAGAATACTACAACAGCTATTACTTGAGCCAACAACCTGGAGGCCTGCACGATACCATGTATTTGACCGCTCCCGATACCTCCCTTCGCAGCAGAAACTGGTTCGAACTCCCATGGAAAATGGCATCGTTACAACTCAAACATTCCTTGAACGAACACTTTGGCCTCCATGCGACGGTCAATTACCTTTACGGCGTTAGAAATAGCATAGGTTTCATGAAAGGCATCAATATTCAAGATACCTTCAATCTAACGCTAGGGTCGTTTAATTTACGGGACATTGATCGCGATATCTATAACACCCTTTCCAGCGAGATCCGAACTACCTTTTCCTTTAAGCTATTGGGCAATAAGCAAGTGCTTGCCTCTGGAATACGATATTGCCTAAGCGATATCCATCGTCTACAAAAGGGCATTGGTTCGGGAGGGAGTGACTTTGATTTGATGGTGTCCCCCGACAATTCTGGAAAATATTACCAGCGGGACTTAAATCTGCAAACGGCCAACTATGCCCTCTTCGCAGAACAAATGATTAACCTTGGCAAACGATTCACCCTTGTACCCGGCTTCAGAATGGAAAATATCGAAGCCCGAATGAGCGGAAGGAGTAACCAAGTTTCTTCGGGTTATATAAGCTCAACTTCGAAAAACAGAATGATTTTCCTTGGCGGAATAAGTACAAAATACCATTTAATAAAAATATCTTCTTTTAATGCTACCCTATATGCCAACGCAAACCAAAACTACCGTCCTGTGACGTACAGCGAATTATTGCCATCCAGCACCACCGAAGTGGTGGATGCCCACATGCACGATGTGAATGGTTATAGCAGCGAATTTGGAATAAAAGGAAGTTCCATTTGCTCACGTTGGATTTTTAATTACGACTTGAACGCATTTTACATTCGCTACAATGGGAAAGTGGGCAGCCTCCCTTCCAATGGAGGTACCTTCAAAACCAACATTGGTGATTTGGAATCAAAAGGTATTGAATGGTATGCTGAATTCAGCTTATTGAATCCCTTTCTCAAAAATTCTAAAAAATCGGAACAACTTACCGTATATCTGAGTGGAACCGTCTTAGATGCGCGCTACAAAAGATGGGATAACCCTGCCATCGCGAGCAATGAACTTACCTCTATTGTAGGAAAAAAAGCAGAATATGCCCCAGAACAAATCTTCAGGGCTGGATTAGAATATAAAACAGGTATTATTTCCTTCAACTATCAATTTCAGTATACGGGTTCCTGTTACACCGACGCGGTGAACACCATTTCACCCAACGTAACGGCCACGACAGGACTCCTGCCCGCCTACAGCGTGCACGATGCGGGAGTTTCATTTATTTTGCTCGAAAATTATCAAATAAAATTTGGCACAAATAATATTTTCAATACCATCAGTCCCACCCGACGCACTGGAGGGTATCCTGGTCCAGGACTTTTGACCACCCAAGCCAGGTCGTTTTACGCTACGCTGTCGATAAAAATTTAGCAAAATATGTGTCAACGCGTTTTGTTGAAAAAATTTTTCATAAATTCGACTTGGAATTGTTAACTTAACCGTGTTCAAACCCTTATGATCAGTATTTTCGTTGCCAAACTCGACTTTGGTGTCGACAACGACCAGCTCCGTGCTCTTTTCGAGGCTTATGGAAAAGTAAGAAAAGCCACTGTGGCTATGGACAAAGAAACTGGAAGATCCCGTGGATTTGGTTTTGTTGAAATGGAAAGCGACCAAGAAGGTCAAGCGGCCATCGCAGGTTTGGACGGCAGCGCCGTAAACGGGAGGAACATCGCTGTGAAACAAGCAGAAGACCGTAGCAATGCGCCTGGTGGTCCCAAAAAATTCGACAGTGGCAATAAACCCGGCTATGCCTCGAACCCATCCGCTCCAAGACCTAATTACCCGCCACGAAACGATCAGAACACCACCAACGATTCTCGTCCTTCGGGTACACGTTCGGACGCACCTGAATCCTTCGTCCCTCCTATTATTCCAAGCTTACCTAGCGATAACCGAAAAAAAATCCTTCCTAAGGACAAAGACCGTAAAACCGAAACCGAGGCGGATCGGAACAAAAAACCAAAAATGGACGCGTACAAGAAAAGCGGAAAAAAAGACAAATTTTTAGATGATGACGACGATCTCGAACTGGAAGGAAGTTTGTTTTCCTTTGATGAAACAGACGACGACGACGAATAGTATTTAGTTCCAATTTATTTCTTTGTATTTTTGTCCGCATGCCGGAGTCCTATACGCATTTTCTCCAACATCCTGTTTTTAAAGTCATTTCAGAATTAGGTCAAGCAAAGGGTTTGGATGCATACGTAATCGGGGGCTTTGTTCGAGATTGTTTTTTAGGACGTCCTTGTAAAGACATTGACATTGTTGTAGTAGGTGATGGTCCTGCCTTTGCAAAGTGTGTAGCGGAAAAACTCAACATCAAGCAGCTCTCTATTTTTGCCCGTTTTGGTACCGCTCATTTTAGATATAAAGATATCGATGTCGAGTTCGTCGGCGCTCGAAAAGAATCATACAGCGAAGACTCGAGAAATCCGTCCACCCTTCCGGGTACCTTGCAAGAAGACCAATACCGACGTGATTTTACGATCAATGGGCTCGCCTTTTCGTTGTGCAAAGATAATTTCGGAGCGCTGGTTGATCCATTTCATGGAATGCTGGATTTAGAAAAAGGCATTATTCGTACCCCATTGGATCCGTCAATCACCTACTCCGACGACCCCTTGCGCATGATGAGAGCCATTCGCTTTGCTTCCCAATTAGGATTTCAAATTTCAGCTCCATCGATCGAAGCCATTTACTTGCAGCGTAACCGCATCTCCATCGTTTCGATGGAACGCATTATGACAGAATTCAATAAAATCATGCTTTGTGCAAAACCATCCCGAGGTATCTATTTGATGCAAAATACGGGATTGTTAGCCCTGGTCTTTCCCGAACTCGTAGCACTACAAGGGGTAGAAACGGTGAACGGTCATTCCCATAAAGACAATTTCGATCATACGCTGGAAGTATTGGATAACCTCTGCCTACATAGTCATAGTTTATGGTTGCGTTGGGCCGCTTTATTGCACGATATCGCAAAACCCCCCACAAAAAGGTATGAACCAGAACACGGATGGACCTTTCACGGACATGAAGAATTGGGTGCAAGAATGGTCCCGAAGATATTTAAGAAATTGCGCTTACCGCTCGACCACAAAATGAAATACGTGCAAAAATTGGTGCGTCTTCACCTTCGTCCGATTGCCTTGGTAAAGGGCAATGTGACAGACTCTGCGGTGCGCAGGCTGCTCGCTGATGCAGGTGACGATATCGACGACCTGATGCTCTTGTGCAACTCCGACATTACCTCCAAAAATGAATTCAAGGTTAAAAGATATCGAAACAACTTTAAATTGGTCAAAGAGAAATTGATCATGGTCGAGGAAAAAGACCGCATTAGAAATTTTCAACCTCCCGTTACAGGAGAACATATTATGGAAGTATTTGGCTTGGCTCCTTGTGCCGCGATTGGAATAATTAAAACAAAAATAAAAGACGCCATCCTGGAGGGAGAAATAAACAATTCATGGGAAGAAGCTGTACAAGCCATGCACCGGTATGCCAAGGAATTAGGATTGACGCCTGTAAAAGATATTTGATTATTTTTATCATAAAAACCAATGCAAGGTCTAAAATTTAGAATATTGCTCGATTCCGAAACAAAATCGGAAGTATTTCGAGACATTATTGTTTCAGATGAAAGTAATTTTGAAAGTTTTTACAATGCGATATTACACGCTTTTGCACTGAAAGGCGACCAAATGGCGAGTTTCTATGTTGCCAACGAAAGTTGGGACAAGGGGCATGAGATTAATTTAATGGACATGTCCTACGACGACGATGCAGTGGACCAACCCGCCAACGTGATGAACAGAGCTTTCATTAAAGATTTCATTGGCGTTCCAAACCAAAAGTTCATTTTAGTTTACGATTTTTTGGCGATGATGATCTTTCTCATCGAACTCATTGAATCCCGATTACCCATTCCGGAGCAACCTATTGAGGCGCTTCGCGTGGGCCAAAGCCCAAAGCATCAAGAAGGCGAACAGCAGGAAAACATGGCAAGCGATATTTTCAGTGATGGAGGCGCTGCATTCTTGGAGGATGACCTAGAAGAAGAAGATGAACTAGGTTTTAGGGACTACGACGACGACTACAACGAAGGTGATTTGGACGGGTACAACATTCCAGAGTATTAAGCAATAATTTATGGCGCAAACTGACCCCATTGGGCAAGCGATTTTAAGCTTTGCAAAACACGGCAAACCTAAAGATATTGTGGTGACCTCAGACTTAACAGACGACGATATTATTCCAGTCGAAGTCTTGTTTCGCAGTTATGAGGAAATGCCCGATCTCGAAAAAAAAGCCCTGTCCTTGGTCCGCGGAAGCGTGCTGGACGTGGGAGCGGGTGCGGGACCGCATGCGAGCTACCTTCAAGATCAGGGATTCGAGGTCATGGCCATCGATACCTCGAAAGGCGCAGTGGCGTACATGGTAGGAAAGGGAATTAAAGCAGAGTGTGTGGATGTCCGAAATTTCAGATCCCAAAAATTCGACACGCTATTGCTTTTAATGAACGGCATTGGCATTGCTGGTCGCAAAGCTCAACTGCCTGAATTTTTAAAACATCTGAAGACCTTACTGCATCCGGGAGGACAAATTCTATGCGATTCTTCGGACGTGAAGTTCCTTTATGAAGAAGAGGACGGTTCATTTTGGATGGATTTGAACAGCGATTATTATGGCGACTTTACCTTTCAGATGCAGTTTGAAAAGGACTTATCCCCCCCGTTCCCATGGTGTTACGTGGATTACGACACCTTACATGTGGCAGCAGTACATGCAGGTTTTTCTTGCCAACGCATCGAGTTACAAGAAAATCATTTTTTAGCACAACTAATAACGCCCTAATTAAGGAACAATAATTAACTTTACCACAAACAAAAAATCAACACTATGGGCGTATTAGTAAGCAACAATTCAAAAGTCATTGTACAAGGATTCACAGGTACAGAAGGTACATTTCACGCAGGTCAAATGATCGAATACGGTACAAACGTTGTGGGTGGTGTTACTCCTGGAAAAGGGGGATCGACACACTTGGATAAGCCTGTTTTCAATACAGTACGCGATGCCGTAAACACCACAGGTGCCGATGTGTCCATCATTTTCGTACCGCCAGCCTTTGCTGCCGATGCCATTATGGAAGCTGCGGAAGGAGGCATCAAAGTCATTGTGTGCATCACGGAAGGAATTCCTGTGAAAGATATGATTTACGCTAAAGAATACATCAAAGGTTTCGATTGCCGTTTGATTGGGCCAAACTGTCCAGGCGTCATTACTGCTGGGGAAGCGAAAGTAGGTATTATGCCAGGCTTTGTATTCAAAACAGGAAAAATCGGAATCGTGTCGAAATCCGGGACCTTAACCTATGAAGCAGCAGACCAAGTGGCCAAAGCTGGGTTGGGGATTTCTACGGCCATTGGGATTGGAGGCGATCCTATCATCGGAACCACGACGAAAGAAGCGGTGGAATTGCTCATGAATGACCCAGAAACCGAAGGTATTGTGATGATTGGTGAGATTGGTGGTAACCTTGAGGCGATTGCCGCACGATGGGTCAAAGAACACGGTACCAAACCTGTGGTCGGATTTATCGCCGGTGAAACAGCACCGAAAGGAAGAACCATGGGTCATGCAGGCGCAATCGTTGGAGGCGACGACGACACGGCTGAAGCAAAGAAACGTATCATGCGCGAGTGTGGCATTTATGTGGTAGATTCTCCAGCGGGTATTGGAAAAAAAATGGCCGAAGCCATGGGTGTAATCGCTTAATCACCATTGCTTTCTATTACAAAATCATATGGAACATTCCTATTTAGGTCAATTCCAAAACTCCCAACTTATTCCCAATTTTATTTGAAGGCTGGGAATTGGCATTTGGGAATAGAGGGGTTGGACGCGGTGCATCATGTAAATACCTAAATTATCCACGGCAGTGAAAAATTGGAATGTTTTGACCCTAAAACCTAACATAAAATTCAGTGTATGATAGGACAACGAAGCTTGACCGACAGCATTAAAATCCAAACTGGAAAACAAGGGATTGATACCTAAAGTATGATAACCAGCGTAAAATTTGTAGCTCAGTTGGGTCATAAATAACAAGTTTTTTGCTTTGGTAACATACCCTCGATACCCCACGCTGGTGCCTATACCTATTTTTGGGAGAATGCTTACTTTTTGCCACCAATACTGCATCGAGGGTGTAAAGTTCCACCCTATAATTTCCTTGGCAACTTGAAGATGCACATTCAGTATCTGTTGTTTGCTTCCTGCGGCTTGGTTTGTCCAACCGTTGCTGGTATATTGATATACGTGATCTGTAAATAATCCCTTTATGTCCATGGTATAATCAAGTCCAAATTGCTTTCCACGAAGGCCGAAATCTGTTTGAAAACAAGATTGCAGTGCAGGAGACCATAGCGTAAAATGCATGGTATTCCCGTAATAAAACCGTTGCATAAGATCCGGAGCGACACGAGAAAACCGAAATTCAGCATTGATTTTTATCGCTTCACTAAAAGATTTATCTGCTGATATCCATGTGGTGTTTTCTCGGAATGCGCCCCTTAAATTGGCAGAAAATCCAGCTTTAACACCAAGGCCACTGAATTGCGCCGACCCCACTGTTTTAATACCTAATTCCAGCGTATCGCGTTGGAATGCATTCATGCGAAAACGCCAATATTCTGCTTGCACCATCGTTTGTATTTGCCATGTCGCATTCCGGTAATTAAGGCCTAATCCATTGTAAAGTCGCGTAACTTCATGTCGGTCTTGCGTCGATAAACTATCAATATAAATGGCGGGGTACAAGCCCGACAGCGTATCGAATTCTCGAAACGTCCTTTCGTTATTTTGTAAGAAGCTTCGATGGATAACACCGAAAAACCTCGCGGAATCCTTAAGAAAATTGACCTCGTTTTTCCATTCGATACGTTTTACCGACAGCAAGGAATTGCAGCTGTCCTTTCGCACGGGAATGAGATTGAGTGCAAACAATGAAGGGAGTGAATCGTTGATGATACCGCCAGAAAACTGGCGGTAGTCCGAATTGGTTTGAAAATGGAGTTGCGAACGGTAGCGCCGAAAGGTCTTGGTCAACATGCCGTACACTTCTCTATTTCGCCAGCTGTTCTGGCGAAGGTATCCGTTCGAAGCATGACCTTTAAAGCCTAATTGGGCATGCCATCCCTTTTTAAAAGACTGAAAATAGGTAAAATCAATATGCTGCGAAGCCTGCGTGCCGAAAGTAAAAGCAAAACCGAGATAAGGAAGCGCCGTAAATTTGGCATACGGTGCATGAAACAGGGGATATTGCGTGAATGCCCCAGCAGGACGAAAAACGTAGAAAGGATCAAAGAACATCCCATCGGTTTGGTGTAATGTCGGATAAACGCTTCGGCTCGACTGCATAAAACTGTCCAATAAGGCAGCATTGGACATATAGGAAAACGGAGGTTTTACGGTGTCTAACTGAAGGCTAAACTGGGAAAAAGCAGACGGCAAAATACCAACAAAAAAGGCAACTATCAAAAGAAATCTCATGCCACAAACATACAAAAAAGGGGGCACAAGCCCCCCGGAAATGATATTAAAACACCCAGTTATGCCAAGGCATTCACATGCAATTGCAACCCTGATTTAAGGTTGGAAGCTTTGTTTTTGTGGATAATATTTCTTTTAGCCAATTTATCCAGCATGCTCGAAACTAAGGGAAATAATACCATAGCCTCTTCTTTATTTTTCATGCCGCGTAACTTACGCACCGCATTTCTGGTTGTTTTATGCTGGTATTTGTTTACAACACGTTTTGCTTCGTTGGAACGAATACGCTTAATGGAGGATTTGTGATTTGCCATATCTTTACTTTAATTTGTTGCAGCCCATAGGAGAATCGAACTCCTGTTTCAAGGATGAAAACCTTGCGTCCTGACCACTAGACGAATGGGCCAATAAAAATTACCCCAAGTTTTGGGAGTGCAAATATATTACAAAATTCAATTCCTTAAAAACTTTTTTTGATTTTTTACATGAGCTCTGGGTCATCTGTTTTCATCTTGAAACCGAGACGTTTTCCTGTCTGTAGTTTCAGCGATTCGCCCATGAAATGCATGTGATGTACGGTAATTTCGTCTTGAAGTTCGTATGGTGGAATGTAAAGATCAAACGAAAGCACATAGGCAAAGCATATCTGCACTACGAGTGAGGCTATTTGTGGATTCCATTGCTGTCTTTCCGTATCCCTGAACAGCGCAGCGAGTTGTGTTCTTCCCTCGACAAAAAAATGATTGTCTTTGTTTAAAAAAATTCGAGAGATCAAGTAACCTGAGTCCGACAGGCGATTTTGCAAAAGGGATTCTGCTAAGAAATTGTACACGTAAATAACACCAAAATAACCATGTCGTTCGTCGTGTTGAAAATACCCAGTTCCCCACAAAGGATTGCTATCGGGCAAACGAAATACGTTTTGATGCATAGAAAAAACCAATACATCACTCCCGATAAATGCGTGTATTTCATAATCTCCTCGTTCTTTGAAATACAGCCGCACCCTTTCGTCAGGAACTAAAGCCCGTAAAACTTGCAATTCACTTTTGATTGTTGCTTTCAACTCATTGAAAACCATTTCCGTTTCTTGGGCAATGTCCTGCTTGAGCGCGGACTTATTGACCAACAATTGGGTTAACTGCTGCCTATTCTGCGCGATAGGGTCTGTGGATTTTTCATCTTCCATGTTATTCAACTATTTAATTAAAACTAAGCAATCTTTTTTTAAATTCATGGACAAATTATGAAACGCGACTATTCCCGAGTTCCTTTACAAATATATCTTATTCTCTTGGGATTTATTTTTCTTTTTCGAATCCAATTTTGGTTTTTCAATCGCGCCTACATCACTTTTCACCTTATTGACTTTGTTCGCGGTCTCCATTTCGATATGAGCCTTGTTGGTTATTTAGCGCTTTTTTCTCTCCCCTTATTCTACCTGATTGGTCTGATTAAAAATCAAAAATGGTGGAAATTTTCAATTTATGCAGTAAGTGGGTTCCTTTTTTTACCTTGTTTAATAACAGAATCATGGGATTTGATATATTTTCAATATACCCTCAAAAGATCTTCAATGGATATGTACTATTTCTTTGGTCGAGGCGATGATTTCATACAATTACACAGTTTGCTTTCAAGATTTTGGTATATCCCACTTATGGTTATTCTTTGGTCGATTTTATTTTTTACGGGTATTTGGTGGTTCATCCGAAGGGTAAAACAACCGCATGAATTAAAAAAAAACGTGCTTATTTTATTTTCTGCCATGGCCTTGTTCTTTTTACTAGCTCGGCATAGCTTTGACCTGAAACCCTTGGGTATTTTAGATGCGACCGTATTTGATGCGCCCGAACGCTCCCAGTTGGTGCTAAATTCCCCTTTTGTCGTACTAAAAACCATGCACAATGAACCTTTGGGAACCACGCAATGGATTAATTCGTCGTTGGAAAAAAAATATTGTAATCCGATTACCCTATTTGAAACAGATTATGCAGAACAAAAACCCAATTTGGTCTTCATCATTCTCGAGAGCTTTGGGGCAAACCAAGTAGGTCAAAAAAAAGGTTCAACGCCCATTACACCCTTTCTAGATTCTCTTTTTTTCAAAGATTCTACCACGATGTATGTGCCCGGTTGCGCCAACGGTAAAACCTCGATCGAGTGCTTGCCAGCCTTGTTCGCAGGTATTCCTTCGCTCATGGAAGTCCCTTTTGAGTTAAGTAATTTCAGTACGAATAGGATCAATGCTTTTCCCGCCATAGCCTCACAAAAAGGCTACAGAACCTTGTTTTTTCATGGTGCCCAATCAGGTTCTATGCGATTTGAAGCTACTGCATCGAAATTAGGATTTCAAGAACGTTATTTCAAGGACAATTTCCAAGGAAGCCCAGCGTCAACTGGGTCATGGGGATACCATGACGAAGTAGTATTGAATTCGATGTTAAGGACCTTAAACAACGTTCGACAACCCTTCCTTAGTGCCATATTTACGCTTTCCTCTCATGAGCCATTTGATATCCCGCAAAAGAAAATTGTTCAATACAGCAGTTTGAATAAGGAACAAGCTGCATACAAGTACACCGATGATTGCCTTAGGGATTTCTTTCACAAAGCAAAAAAACAACCATGGTTCGCCAATACCATTTTTATTATCACAGGAGACCATACCCCAGTGCACCTCGATCAAAATTGCAGAAAAATAGAAGACTACTATAAGGTACCCATTGCCATTGTCCATGGCCCCGCTAACACAAAACTTCCCCGTGAACATCTTCAAATCGTTCCTTGGATTTGTCATTCGCTAGATTGGGATGTCCAGTTGTATAGCTATGGAACGCTTCAAAATCAAGAAAAAATACGCTATTTAAATGGGATTTACCACATTTGGAACGATAATTATTACCTGCAGTTCAACGAAAACACCTCAAGATGGAAATACTCCTGGAGAAATAAAATCGATCAAACAGCACTTGAAATAATAAAACTGAAACTTTTAGCTACACTCCAACGGTTCAGAAAAGACCTGAGGTACAATAAACTCATGGTGTAACACATCATCCATACTTCGTTAAGCAGAAAAAAAATCTACGGCCTATCAAAAATGCTATACAAATTAATCTATCATGCGTCATATTTGTTTAGCCATTATTCTACATTTGAGTTTCGTCTACGCGCAGCAAAATACCGCATATTTTGTTCCTAACGTTTACAAAATGCATAATCCTCATGCCTTTATCTTAAAGGACAATGAGGAAGTCCTTGAAATTTTAAGAATGAATTATGGTCAGTATGAATGGATTTGTTATCCAAAAAATAATGATAAGATTTATGCGAAACGTATCAAATACCTTTACAGTTGTGGAAAGAAAAATAAAATATCATTCTATGATGCCAAACAAGATCTCATTGTCCATTCGGATTCGTTGACCTTCGCCGTGATGGGTGAAGAATCAGATGAAATGACAAAAGCTGTGGAAGGCTTGTATTACAGGAAATTTAAGTTTTACAAAAAGCGCTTACATGCTATTTTTAATTATCGACCCGTGTTAGAGGAAACCAAAGATCCGCGAGCTTTCTTCGATTGGAGCCAATCTCCTTTTACGGGTTCTGCCTTTGTTCAAGGCGCTTGCGCCAATCCCGATAATCTTGATTGCCTATGTGCCGCCCTTACCTACAACAAGGAAACCCCGGAAACCAAAGCCAATGCCATAGCTTCCTTTGTGGTGGAACATTTCAATTACAAAAAAGGAGATACTGCACAAACCAACATCAAAGGATTGGTATTTGGAAAAGAAAAATTAGCCATCTGTGAAGGCTATAGCCGCGTTTACCAAGATTTAATGGAACGAATTGGGTGCGACACAAAATACATGAGTGGTGCAGTGCGTACCGATGTCTACGATATTTTTTATTGTGGGCATTCCCATGCCTGGAATCAAACCTATATTGGAGGAAAACCTTATTCCTTAGACATCACCTGGTCTGAAAACCTCAACAGCAATTGGTATTTGATGCATCCGAAAGATTTTCAAATCAGCCATTTCGATACAGGTCGAGATAAAGAAAATAAAAATTGGGGGGATTCCACAATGACCATGTACGAATTCTTACACCAGCCCCTTATCAACCCCATAGACGACGGGGGCGCATTTATGGTAAAGCAAATCGATAAAACACTTCCCTTCCAATGTGCAATAGGTACATTCACGCTAAACTTTGCAAAACAAATGACCGTGAACAGCGTAAATCGGCAAGAACTTTCTTATCCTTTCGTACGATTTGATGGTGAGGGCAAACTTGTAACAACAAAAGTGATTGCCAAATCAGGAAAAATAATAAACAAAATTGCTACAAACAAATTAGACATAACCCTACCTGAAAGAATGAACAATATTCAGATAAACATAGAAGGAATTGGCACCTTGAATTATGTCGTTTTTAATGGTTCAGAATCAGAATTTTATAAGTACCTCATCGACCAAAAAAACCCAAAGAGCGCGCACTCCATGGCCCTGGCATTTTTGGCCTGCGCGAAACTGAATGACCCCAAAATTTTCGACGAATTGAAATCGTACATCAATGACGGGGTGACCTTTAAAGATTTCATGAAACAAGCGAAAGAGCAGCACATAGATGAATATAAATTCACGGCCTTCAATGCATGTCTTTATACAAGTTACACCTATGATGCAAATTATAAACTTGTTAAGAAAAAACCGCAAAAACCGCAAAAGTCAGAAAAGGAGAGTTTTATGGGTTATTCCTTTGAATTTAGTCAACCTCATAAGGGCGAGGTATCAAAAATATTCTTAAGCGAAAACGAAGACAACACCTATTCCTTTGCCAAGTTCAACACAAAGAGTTGGTAGGGATTTGCTCATGAAAAGTATTTTTCAAGCCATTGTTCGGGATTTTTTTAAATTTACCGGAAATAGAACACGATGCGCTTCATCTCTTGGGATCTAACTGAAATTTTGAAACGACTTCACAGTCTCCAAGCCAACAGTCCGGCACAATGGGGAAAATTTACCGCCCAGCATATGGTCGAACACCTCTGTGGCGGATTGAGCATGTCCATGGGGCAAATCAGTTTTCCCGGAGAGGTCAGCGAGGAAAAAGCCCAGCGACTTAAAAATTTCCTCAGCTCGGACCAGCCTTTTGCCAAGGAAATCCAAGTGGGTTTTGTCGTTCATAATGCCCCCTTGAAGCACGAAGAACTCGATTTAGCGATCGATGATTTAGTCACGCAGTTTTTAGCTTTTGAAGAATACTATGAACAGCACCCTGAAGCCATTCACCCTCACCCCTATTTTGGGAAGTTGAATTATGCGGCGTGGAAACAATTGCACATCAAACATTTTACGCATCATTTTGAGCAGTTTGGGTTAATGTCCAATTAAAAAAGCAATTTTTAACAAGCCTTTTCGCTTCAAAAAACTACTTTTATGCATTATTTAACTTAAATCCATTTCCATGAATAAATTATTTATACTAATTTTTGTTATCGCCACGTGCACATCCCTTTCTGCACAAACGGTGGATGAAATAGTCACCGCCTACTATAACACCATTGGTGGTGCCAATTGGGAAAAAGTAAATAGCCTCACTTTGAAAGCCAATGTAGAACAAGGAGGAATGAAGATTCCCATAGAAGTGGTCAGCATGCGCGATGGACGTAATTACACAGAAATCACCCTCATGGGAAACAAAATGATCATGCAAGGATTTGATGGTAAAACCAATTGGTCCACCAATTTCATGACCATGGAAGCAGAAAAAAGCAGTTCTGAAGTAAGTGAAAACGCGATACGTTCCAAAGATGAATTTCCATACGCCATCATTGTTTACAAGAAATTAGGTTATAAGGCTACGCTTTTAGGTACAGAAACCGTTGATGGTACCCCTTGTCATAAAATCAAACTCGAAAAAAAGACGCGATTGGTGGAAGGCGTTGAAACACCCAATATCGAATATGTATACATTGATAAAGAAAACAACGTCGCAATCATGACCGAATCGGAAATCATGGAGGGAGAAATGAAAGGTAAAATTGGACAAAACAAAATGTCCGATTATCAAGAAGTTAATGGCGTTTTCATTCCTTTTTCAAATTCCCAAGGC
>Ga0214923_10003005_pt1 | contig 21578 bp, 21 predicted proteins | sample LL1510_MetaG_FD_177993 | JGI IMG/M metagenome (GOLD analysis project Ga0214923, IMG submission 177993) | Freshwater microbial communities from Lake Lanier, Atlanta, Georgia, United States - LL-1510 | ecosystem: Environmental > Aquatic > Freshwater > Lake | place: USA: Georgia | collected...
TGCACTTCCTCGAAAGTGCGAAAACCAACAACTCTGCCGTCTTCAATTATTTCTTGGCCTGGATAGCGCTCAGCTGACCTCACAAAATAAACCAAAGCTCCTACACCAACGAAAAGTGCCGTGAAAACATTTAGTCGAATGCCGGCAATGTGGATGGCCTCGTCCACTCGCATAGTTTCAATAGCTCCCCTGGCCGCGCAATAACAGGCTAAATAGAGTGCGAACAATCGCCCATGTCCGAAGACGAATTTGCGGTCTGCCCAAATCAAGAAAAAGCCCAATGCCAAGCAAGCGATTGATTCGTAGAGAAAAGTCGGGTGAAAAGTTGGATAGTTGATGAATTCCCCTGGTCGGTTTGTCCGATCAATTTGCAATCCCCACGGAAGACTAGTTGGTCGACCAAAGAGTTCTTGATTGAACCAGTTGCCCCAGCGTCCGATTGCTTGCGCAAAGGCAATTCCTGGTGCGATGGCATCGGCAAAGCCAGAAAGTTTTATTCCAAGTCGAGCACAACCGATGTATGCGCCGAGGGCGCCCAGTGCAATCGCGCCCCAAATGCCAAGGCCACCTTCCCAGATTTTAAAAGTAGATAGAAATCCGCGGCCGCCTGCACCAAAGTAAGCACTCCAGTCGGTAAGAACGTGATAAATTCGTCCGCCCAGCACGCCAAAGGGAACTGCCCACATTGCAACTTCAGCTACTTGTCCAGGCTTGCCACCACGAGCAACCCAACGACGATCCCCGAGCCAAATTGCCATAGCGATCCCGGCAATAATCATCAAGGCATATCCCCTGATCGGCACTGGGCCTAGCTGCAGTACTCCATGACTGGGACTAGGAATTGAAAGGGGGTAGATCATTGCTACTTGGTCGCGTCTGCGATTGCTTTGGTTAGCGCCTTTGGATCGTAAAGCACATTGTTATCTAGCGCCTTGCCATTGAGCAATCCTGTTGGGGTTGAAGTAACACCTGATGCATTGAAACGTACGTATGAGTTCTTAACCCATCCTTCATATTTCTTTGAAGCTAAGCAGTTACCAAAAGTTGATAGCGCCTCGCCAGTGATGCCAACATTTTGGGCAAACACGGTCAAATCAGAAGTGCTGTAGCCTGTGCCTTCGTCTTTAGGTTGGTTAGCGAAGATTTCCTTATGGTATTCAATGGCCTTGCCAGCATCTGCAGCACAGCCAAAGGCCATAGAGGCGGTTAGTGATGATTCGGGATTGCCATTGGCGGAATTCTGCTCAGCCAAGTTTGCATCCAAGAAAATTGTTGGTCGAAATTCCAAACGAATTTTCCCAGCCTTAGCTAAAGCTGAGATTGTGCTACCAGAACTATCCTCCATGTTTTTGCATGCGGGACATTGGAAGTCTTCCCAAAGTTCTAGTGTTGGAATTTTCGCTGCGGAGCTTGAAGTCCAAGCTGGACCTACCCGAACGCCATAAGTATCCGAATTAACTCCTTTTGGCTTGGCGGCATTTCCATCAACGCCGCCTGCATTCTTCTTGGCTGCGTTCACCCCGATAACCACAAGCACAGCAACTACCAGTAAGACTGCTATTGCTCCGATGAGCTGAATTTTTCGCTCGCGAGACTTCTGCTCGGCTTTCGCTTGCGCTCTCGCGGCAGCGGCAGCTTCACGAGCGGACCGGGATCCCTGATTATTTGTCGCCATTTTTGACTCTTTCTGACTTAGTTGGCTAAAGCAACTCGGCTGAATCTGTACTCACTTTACCAAGATTCTCTATGGCGCCGAATGTGTGTGGCCAGACGGCCAATCGCACTGCCATTCCAGTAAATAACAGGTCTCGCAAGATTTCCTTGGCGTATCGTAAATCTTTGCCTTCTGGCGATACTTCGCCACCGCCACCAAAGCACCCGCAATCGATACTGTAGCCACGGACCCAAACGCTGATGATTCCAGCGATGAAGCCAACCATCACTACTGCCGTGATTATCGAACTAACTCGGATAAAAAGTCCAACAAGCAGTAGCAGGCCTAATACGATTTCAAGACCGGGTAAGGCATAGCCGAGAAATGGAGCCCATTCTGGTGGAAAAACCTTGTATGCCTTGATTGCTCGCTGTGCTGCATAGCCACCTTCAAAGAACTTCGCACCGCCAGCAACCAGTAAGATTCCAGCCAAAACAATTCGAGTTAACAGGCCGGTAACGGGATGACTTAGGTATCGCTTTATCAACGCTGAACTCCCGCCCGCAACTTTTCGGCTAATTCTTTAGCAGCGGCTGGACCGCCAGAGTTAATTGCATTTATGAATGCACTGCCAACAATAACTCCGTCTGCGTACTTAGCAATTTCATGGGCTTGCTCTTCAGTTGAAACACCAAGGCCAACGGCGATGGGCAAGTCCGTGAACTCTCGAGTCCGTGCCACAACCTCTTTAACCGAATCGCCAAGTGCGCTCCGTGCTCCGGTAACTCCCATTACCGCACCTGCATAAACAAAGCCTGTCGTGGCACTGGCCACCGTAGCTAGGCGCTGGTCAGTGCTAGATAGCGCCACCAAAAATACTCGATCAATTCCATTGGCATCTGTAGCTGTTATCCAGGCACCAGCTTCTTCGGGAGTTAAATCTGGAGTTATGACGCCAACTCCGCCGGCTGCCTGTAATTGTTCCGAGAACTTGGTGACACCAAATCGCTCAATTGGATTCCAGTAGGACATTACTAAAGTGGCCACACCAAGTTTGCTTACTTTGCCGACGGTATCTATGACATCAATAATCTTGGTGCCGTTTTCCAGCGAGGTTTGCACCGCCTCTTGGATGGTGATTCCGTCCATCAGCGGATCGGAGTATGGCAAACCGATTTCGACAATGTCTACTCCGCCAGCAACCATGGCCGATATACATTCGATGGCACCACTTTTGGTAGGAAAACCGGCGGGCAAGTAACCAATTAGCGCGGCTCGGTTTTCAGCACGCGCAGTGGCAAATGCTTGGGCAACTGTGGTCATGACTTTTGGTCCATTAGGTTGAACCAGTTAGCGGCAGTTGCTACATCTTTATCGCCACGACCGGAACAGTTCACCAAAATCAGAGCACCTTCGCCTAATTCTTTGCCTAACTCTAAAGCGCCATGAAGTGCATGTGCGGTTTCGATGGCTGGAATGATTCCTTCAGTTCGACAAAGTAGCCGCAGTGCGTCCATAGCTTCGGTGTCAGTGACTGGTCGGTATTCAGCGCGACCAATTTCGGCTAAAAATGCGTGTTCGGGTCCTACGCCTGGGTAATCCAGGCCCGCACTAATTGAATGGCTTTCAATTGTCTGTCCTTCTTCATCTTGCAAAACATATGAGCGAGCACCATGTAAGACGCCAATGGCCCCACCAGTGATGGTGGCAGCATGGCGGCCCGTCGCGACTCCATCACCACCGGCTTCGAAGCCAACAAGTCGGACGGCGGAATCAGCGATAAATGCCGTGAATATGCCGATGGCATTTGAGCCACCGCCCACACAAGCCACAACTGCGTCTGGCAATCTGCCAAAACGCTCTAGCATCTGCGCGCGGGACTCATCGCCAATAATTCGGTGAAAGTCCCGAACCATTTCTGGAAATGGCGCCGGCCCGGCTACTGTGCCGAGGAGGTAATGCGTGTTTTCAACATTTGCTACCCAATCACGCATTGCCTCATTAATCGCATCCTTAAGGGTCCGACTTCCAGTAGTGACCGGAATAACTGTTGCACCGAGAAGTTCCATGCGGGCAACATTCAGAGCTTGCCGCTTCGTGTCTTCTTCGCCCATGTAGACAATACATTCAAGTCCCAGCAGGGCCGCTGCAGTTGCTGTTGCAACTCCGTGCTGCCCAGCACCAGTTTCAGCAATCACTCGAGTCTTTCCCATGCGCTTGGTCAATAGCGCTTGCCCTAACACATTATTAATTTTGTGCGATCCAGTGTGATTTAAATCCTCACGCTTGAGCAGTATTGTCGCGCCACCTGCAAATTCGGAGAACCGATTTGCAATTGTGATTGGACTTGGCCGTCCTGTGTAATTGACCTGTAGGTCATGCAGCTCTGCCTGAAAAACAGGATCAGATTTGGCACTACGAAACGCTGCATCAAGTTCGTCAAGTGCCGCCATTAACGCCTCGGGCACAAATCGGCCACCGAACTGACCAAAGTGGCCACTAGCGTCGGGACTTAAAGTTGATTCAATTGTCATCTGACACCATCTGCATTTCGCTGCTCTGTACCTGCCTGAATCCATTCTCGGACAGTTTCCTGAGGATGACCACCTTTGACCAACGCTTCACCAACCAAAATGGCATCTGCGCCGCTTCGAGCCAAGGCTTCGACTTCGGCCAAAGTCGAAATTCCTGATTCGGCCACTGCAACGACGGACTTAGGGATTTGCGGAATCAGCCGGTGGCATACGGCCAAATCGACCTCTAGTGTCTTTAGGTTTCTGGCGTTCACCCCAAGAAGGTCCGGGTCAATGTCCATTGCTCGATCCAGTTCAGCTTCATCATGAATCTCCACTAGGGCAGACATACCTAGCCCACGGGCGATGTCATAAAAATCCCGAAGTTGACTTTGCAGTAGCCCGGCCACAATTAACAAAATTACGTCTGCACCGTGGGCTCTTGCCTCAAATATCTGATACTCAGTAACCATAAAATCTTTGCGCAATATTGGAATTTCGATTTGCTTGCGCACCAGATCAAGATCGGCCAAGCTGCCACTAAAGCGCCTTTGTTCAGTCAAAACGCTCACTATTGCTGCTCCGCCAGATTCATAATGTGCAGCTAATTGGTCAGGCGCTGTGATGTCGGCCAGATGTCCTTTGCTTGGACTAGAGCGTTTAACCTCCGCGATTACACTAAACGCGTTCTGCTGCAGAGTGTTTGTTGCGTGAAGTGGCGCTGAAACATCACTAAGTCGGGATTCCAGTTCTGCCAGCGAAACTTTCGCTTGCCGAAGCGCTAAATCTTCACGCACTCCCTCAATAATGGAGTCGAGGACGGTAGCCATTGTGATCCCTTGTTTGGTGTTCTCCTAATTCTATGCGGTTTTAACCAGTGGAAATTCGATGCGAAAAGATGCTCCACCCTCAGCTGCATGTCCAGCACTAGCCCTCGCTCCTAGGCGCTGAGCCAGTCGGCCAACCAGAGCTAGGCCAAATCCAGTACCAACTTTTCGCACACCTCGATAGCGCTCGTAAAGTTCACCTGGTTCAAATGCCACTGCTAAATCATCGCTCGAAAGTCCTGGTCCACCATCCCGAACTTCAATACTGCGGTCGGCGGCAAGTTCCAAGACTATTGGCGCTCCTGATGGCGTAACCCGCAAGGCATTTTCCAGCAAGTTATCGATTATTTGCCGAAGTCTTCCGATGTCAGAGACGAGGAATACCGGTTGGGTTGGCGTGACCAACTTGAAATTCACACCTTCGCGTGCACACCGACGTTCCCAGACCTCACCTGCATCGGAAACAACCTGAGCCAAGTCCATGTTTGCTGGATTAATTTGAAAATCGACTGCGCCAGTTCGGGCTAAATCCAGCAAATCGCTAACTAATCGGTCAAGGCGCAGTGATTCGGACTCGATGATTCCGCCAACGCGATTAAGTTCATCTGGTTTAACAACGCCGTCAACCATTGCTTCGGCATATCCACGAATGGCAGTCAGGGGTGTTCGCAGTTCATGGGAAACTGAAAGTAAGAATTCTCGCTGTCTGCCTTCACTATGTGTCAATTCATCTGAGAGCACATTCAAGGCAATTGCAATCTCGGAAATTTCAACTGGACCTTCGGGCTCAATTCGCAAATTTCTTTCACCCTGTGCCAATTTATGTGCGGCATCAGCGGCCTGTGCCAGTGGTTTGGTTAATCGCTGGGCAAACCAAAAGCCCATCAGTACAGCAACTGCAAAGCCTGCTAATAGCGCTAACGATATCCGCCTAATTGCCTCCGTTGTGACCGAACTCAAGACAGACATTGGTTGAACTAACAAAACGCCGGTACCAGGGCCTACCGGCCTCGCCTCGAGAAATACGCACCGACCTTCAGTGCAAGTGCGACCGCTCACGGGCAAGCCAAGTTCAACATCGTGAATCTGTTTTGCGGATAGCGCATGAGGCACAGATTGGCCTGGCATGATTACTTGGACTTCAATCCCTTGTGCTTGCAGGTATTCGACAATGCCTTCCATGGTTCGTTGTGGCGGACCTTCGCCTGCGTAGTCATGGTCAAAATCGAAGTCCTGCGGTTTGGACGCGATGTTGTGAACCATGTTTGCTTGGCTAGCCAGCGCTGCCTGCGCCTGATCTTGAGCCGCCGTTTTAATCAGCGGAAAAGCTACGATTGCAGCGATTAGCACCACAATTGCGGAAACTGCGCCAGTCATTAAGGTGGCACGAGAACTCAGGGTAGATAAATATTTCACGCTTTAATCACCGAATAGCCCACGCCCCGAGCAGTCCGAATTGGATTTGGCTCTCCAAGCTTGGCGCGCAATTGCGCCACATGAACATCAACGGTTCTAGTTCCCACTACTGAAGAATATCCCCACACATGACTCAAGAGTTCATCGCGACTAAAAACATGGCCAGGCCGGGACATTAAATGTGCCAATAAATCAAACTCAGTTGCCGTTAGTTCAATTTTGTTTTCATCGACTTTAACAATTCGAGCACTTGGGTCAAGAGTTATGTTCGCAACCGATACTTGTTCGGAATCAATCGGAAGGCCGCTTGACCGGCGCAACCAGACTCGAACCCGAGCAACTACCTCTCTTGGGCTCGGAGGTTTAGTGATGTAGTCATCTCCGCCCATTTCAAGGCCAAGAATGCGACTTATTTCATCATCACGCGCGGTGCAAAAAATAATTGGGGTCCAATTTTTCTCGGCGCGCAACTGTTGGCACACGGCAATGCCATCAATATCTGGCAATCCAACGTCTAACAAAATTACCGCTGGCTTAAGTGTTCGTACTGCATCAATTGCGGCCTTGCCTGTTGAGACCCAATGGACGCCAAGTCCTTCTCGAGTCAGATATCTGCGAAAAAGATCAGCAATATTCTCGTCATCTTCCACAACGAGGATTAGGCCTTTGGAATCACTCACGTTACAACTATGCCCGCTTTACACCTGGATTCAATTAGGTAAATGTAAAGAACTGGTCAAAACTCGAGCAAAACTAGTGTTTTGCGCCAAAGCCCATCAGCGCCAGAACTTTGCCAGCGATTAAGCCAACTGGAATGAGGCCAGCACCAACCCAAAAAATTGATGGTTTTGCCAAGATTAAACCAATGGTGCCGACTAAGAACGCCAAAATAACAATTATCACTGCGGTCCAAGCAGCTACTGTATGGCCGTGGTCTTGATGTTCACTCACTGCGCACTCTCCCGTTTGTAACTACTTTCAGTTTAGTCCCATTGCCTTAGGAGTCTTGGGTTGGATCAAGTCCAGCATCAATGGCCTGCCAAGTTGTAAGTTCATTGGCTGCATTGGTCCGGTTGTACCTTGATGCTGATTGCCCATGCGTTGGACCGGTTGCTAACAACAAAGACGCAAAAAGATTTACCATGCTCAACAAAGAAGCCACGCCCCAAAAGATATTTGAGCTGTAGGGCACCAAAGTGACAGTCCTTCCAACTGCTTCAGAAACTAAATAATCTACTTGGTCGGAAATTACATTGGCACGAGAACCTAATGCGCTGAAAAGACTTGCGCCACTGAGTGCCACTAAAAACAGTGCAACTGTGCGACGGACTAATCCTGAAGTGACCCGATAAGCGATTAGGCCTGCAAGCAACGCCCAAGCACAGCCAGCACCCAAGGGATCTAGTGATTTACCGGAAATTCCCAGCTGCAAATCGGGAGTGTTTAATTCACTAAATGAGGCGGTGACCCAGTTGCGAGTCGAGATTACTAAAAGTAAAGTGCTGCAGAATGCGAGTGTGCCTAACGCAAGTTGAATTCGCGATTTCACGCATGCTCCGCTGCAGCAACCGCGCGCAAAACCGCTGCAGCCTTTGCCTGACATTCAGCATCTTCACTTGCTGGGACCGAGTCGGCCACGATTCCGGCCCCTGCTTGGACATAAGCCTGGCCACTTTTTAGCACAGCACTTCTGATGGCAATTGCAGTATCCAGATTTCCGGCGAAGTCGAAATACCCAATGCAACCGCCATAGATACCACGGCGAGTTGGTTCTAGTTTTTCGATTATCTCCATCGCCATTGGCTTTGGTGCTCCTGACAAAGTCCCCGCTGGGAAAGTGGCTCGAACTAAATCGAGCGGGTGCATTTTGTTGTTGACCTGCCCAATTACGGTCGAGACGATGTGCATCACATGGCTATAGCGTTCAATGTGCATGAACTCACTGACCTCAACCGTTCCCGGTTGGCAAACTCGACCTAAGTCATTTCGACCTAAGTCGACGAGCATCAAATGCTCTGCGCGTTCCTTCTTGTCATCAAGTAATTCTTGAGCTAGTTGCTCGTCAGCAGCTTCGCTCGTTCCACGTGGCCGCGTTCCCGCAATTGGGTGAAGCATTGCTTGGCCAGAAGTTAGTCGCACCAGCGCCTCAGGACTTGAACCAACTAGATCAAAATCAACTTCGCCATACGGAATTTCAGGTCCGGTATGTTTCGGCACCCGAATTAAAAACATATAGGGGCTGGGATTGGACTCTCGTAATGCCCGATAAACGGAAAGAGCAGATGCCGAGCACGGTGTAGAAAAGCGCTGAGATAAAACTATCTGGAATGCATCGCCGGCCCGAATATGTTCCTTTGCAACTTGCACTGCTGCTTGGTATTGGACCGATTCGCTTTCGCGGGTGACTACTGGTTCAGCCGGGGTAAAGGCAACTGGTTCTGCGGACCGCTTTGCTGAAGCTAAGCGCAACTCCATTTGATCGAGTCGATTTACCGCATCTTGCCAGGCTAGATCAACCCGCTCACTTGAGTTGTCGTAATTAATTGCATTAGCTATCAGAAAGATATTTCCGAGTTCATGATCTAGCACTGCCAAATCAGTGGCCAAAAACATAGCCAGCTCTGGAACATGTAAGACATCTGGCGTGATATTGGGCAACTTTTCAAACCTACGAACGATCTCGTAACCCAAGTAGCCAACGACGCCACCAGTCAGTGGTGGAAGTTCATCTGCACTGACGCCAACATTCACTTCTGGTGTATGCAATTTAGAGAGTAAGTCTCGTAAAACTTCTAACGGATCTTTGGAATCGATAATTCCTTCTGGTACCCGTCCGGACCAAGCACTCTCTCCGTCTACTTCGCTGAGCATTGCCGAGGTATTTACTCCAACAAAGGAGTACCGAGACCAAGCCATTGCGTGTTCAGCAGACTCTAACAAAAAAGTCCCTGGTCGCTCTTCGGCCAATGTTTGGTAAAGCCCAACCGCCGTGAAATCCGAATTTTCAACTTTGCGAATGACTGGAATAACCCGCCGATCTTCTGCTAGCTCGCGAAACTCGGCTAAGGAAACGGAGGTGTTTGTCATTTTTTTATTGACCGTTCAGAAAAGCAAGTTTGACTTCCCGTATGACAAGCTACGCCAGTTTGGATGACAGTTAGCAAGAGTGTGTCGGAGTCACAGTCAACGGCCAAATCAACTACCTCTTGGGTATTACCGGAGGTCTCTCCTTTCACCCACAATTGGTTGCGACTACGACTGAAATAAGTGGCGACTCTCGTTTCCAAAGTCTGCGCAATAGCCTCCTGGTTCATCCAGGCCAACATTAAAACTTCACGCGATCCGCCTTCTTGAACCACGACTGGAATTAAGCCCGCATCATTGAACTTCAGCCCAATCAGAAATTCAAGTGGTTGCTCTAACATGCCTCTAGTCTGCCGTATTGAGGTAAGTTTGCCGAAACAGCGCGGGTCGTGGGAAAAGTGAATACGCTTCCCATATGAGCACGTCAAACAATTGGGCCCGCACTGAGCGCGCTAATTTCGTTCAAACCCTGACTAGTCTTGGCCCCGACGCTCCCACCCTCTGCGCCGGTTGGACTACTCAAGATTTAGCCGCCCACATTATTTTAAGGGAGCGCAGGCTCGATGCGGCGCCCGGAATTGCCCTACCAATTTTGAGCAACTACACCGAATCTGTTCGGCTAAACATCACCCGAACAGATTGGACTGAATTGCTAAATCAACTTTCGGTAGGCCCCCCAGCTTGGAGTCCACTGGGTTGGTCTGCCCTGGATCAGGCGGTTAATCTATTTGAGTTTTTCGTGCACCACGAAGACGTGTTACGGGCTCAGCAAGGGTGGCAGCCAAGGACACTGGAGCCTGAGCTAATTGGCGCGCTGATGTCTCGGTTATACGATTCTGCATGGTTTCTCTGGCGCAGAGCACGAGTTGGGGTCATTCTGACTGACGCGCAAAACAGTATCGTTGCAAAGCGTCCGCCTAAGGGCGCAGGTATTGTGACGGTAACCGGAGCTCCTGCCGAACTAATCATGAAAAGTTATGGGCGAAGCGCGTCACGCGTGGAAGTAAGTGGCGCTACACATGATCTTGAGTTGTTTAGTCAAACTAATCTGCGTATTTAGCGAACCGTGATGCCGTTTTCGCGAAGTTCATCCTTTACCTGGGCAATCGTAATTTGGCCAAAATGAAAAACGCTTGCCGCTAGCACTGCATCGGCTCCGGCTAGAACTGCTGGTGTAAAGTCAGAAACTTTTCCTGCTCCTCCGCTGGCAATCAGTGGCACATTGGCTACAGTTCGAACTGCGGTGATGAGTTCAAGATCAAAACCGGCTTGCGTGCCATCAGCATCCATTGAGTTCAGCAAGATTTCTCCGGCACCGCGGTTAACCGCCTCAGATATCCACTGGATTGCATCGCGACCACTACTCTGACGACCACCATGTGTTGTTGCTTCAAAGCCGCTCGGCATATTTTCAGCTCGGCGCACATCAACTGACAGTACGATGCACTGATTACCAAACCGGTGGGCTGCCTCACTTAATAATTCTGGATTAGCCAAAGCTGAAGTATTGATGCCAACCTTATCCGCGCCGCTGCGAAGTAACTGGTCAACATCGGACACGCTTCGAATTCCACCACCTACGGTGAGTGGGATAAAGATCTCATCCGCAGCGCGACGCACCATTTCTAGGGTTGTTTGACGCCCCGAACTACTTGCAGTGATGTCTAAAAAAATTAGTTCATCTGCGCCCGCTTGGCCATATGCGCTTGCTAACTCGACTGGGTCTCCTGCATCACGCAATTCAACAAAGTTGACACCCTTTACAACTCTGCCATTGTCAACATCTAGGCACGGAATAACGCGGATGGCTAATGACATCTGCTACCTCTGTGGTCCGGCAACTTCAATTGCCTGCGGCAAGGTAAATGCGCCGGCGTAAAGGGCCTTGCCAACGATTGCACCTTCAACTCCAGTGTGCGTCAATGAGCGTAACAGTTCCAGATCTGCCAAACTCGAAATGCCACCCGATGCAATAACTGGCTTGTCGGTGCGCTCGCACATCTGCATTAGTAACTCAACATTGGGTCCTTGCAAGGTTCCATCCTTGGTCACGTCCGTTACTACATACCGAGTGCACCCATCGGCATCCAGACGAGACAGTGTCTCCCAAAGATCGCCACCTTCTTGGGTCCAACCTCGGGCAGCTAAGGTGGTGCCTCGAACATCAAGACCAACTGCGATTCGATCGCCAAATTCTGCGATTACCGCAGCCGTCCATTCTGGGTCCTCCAGCGCAGCAGTGCCGAGATTAACTCGGCGCGCTCCAGTAGCAAGGGCTGCGCGCAAGGTTTCATCATCGCGAATGCCACCTGACAGTTCTACATTTACGTCTAGTTTGCCAACTACTTCGGCAAGCAGTTCGCGATTAGATCCACGGCCAAACGCGGCATCGAGGTCAACGAGGTGGATCCAGTCTGCCCCAGCGGATTGCCAGTCCAGTGCGGCTTGCAATGGATCGCCATAGTTTGTCTGTTGGTCTGCTTGACCCTGAACCAAGCGAACTGCTTGACCATTAGCAACATCTACAGCAGGCAAAAGAATTAAGGAATCCACTGGGCAACTTTCTGTTGGGCGTAAAACATACTTGTCATAATGTTTTCACCCAATTACGTAAAAGTGCTAATCCAGCATTTCCTGATTTTTCAGGATGAAATTGGGTCGCCCAAAGCGGTCCATTTTCTACCGCCGCGATAAACGGCTTTCCATATTCTGCCCAAGTTACTTTTGCCGGAGCAAAGGGACCATCTTCTGCCAGAGACCAACTCTGCGCGGCGTATGAATGAACAAAGTAGAACCGCTCTCGAGCGATTCCAGCAAACATTTGGGAGTCATCTGGGGCGGTCACAGTATTCCAGCCCATTTGGGGCAAAACCGGAGCCTCAAGTAACTTCACGACGTCGGGCCACTGATCAAGGCCAGTGTGCAAATCCTGGGCATGCTCAGCACTGCCAGCAAACATTGCTTGCATGCCAACACATATGCCCAGCACCGGCCGACCGCCAGCAAGTCTGCGCTCAATGATTTGATCGGCGCGAACTGTTCGTAAGCCGCGTAAACAAGTAGCGAAAGCTCCGACACCGGGAACCACTAAGCCGTCTGCATTAAGTGCCTGTTCAAAATCGCTAGTAACTAGGACCGAAGCGCCTGTGGCCTCAAGCGCTCGAGCCGCCGAGCGCAAGTTGCCAGAGCCATAGTCCAGCACCACAACATTGGTCACGAACTTACAAACTTCCCTTTGTTGATGGCACGTCTGTTACTCGACTATCAAGCGCGACCGCATCACGAAGTGCACGGGCAACTGCTTTGAATTGTGCTTCACTCACGTGATGAGCATTGTTGCCGCCAAGTACGCGAACGTGAATGCAAATTTGAGCGGAGGCCGTGATTGACTCCCAGATATGTTTAGTCAATGTCGTGTCATAGGTGCCAATTAGCTCTACAGTCAATGGCGCTTCATGAACTAAGTAGGGCCGACCAGAAAGATCAACGGCTGCTTGGCAGCCAGTGTCGTCTAGCGGAACATACGCGTCTCCAAATCGACGGATTCCAACCTTATCCCCCAAGGCTTCGCGTAATGCTTGACCAAAAGCAAGTGCGGTGTCCTCAACTGTGTGGTGTGAATCCACCTCAACATCACCTTTTGTGCGAATATGAAGATCGAAGCCGCCGTGCTTACCGAGTTGAGCCAGCATGTGGTCGAAAAAAGGCACCCCAGTCTCAACATCAACTTTGCCGGTGCCATCTAAATCAAGTTCAACTAAAACCGAACTTTCTTTGGTAGACCGTTCTACCCTTGCGATTCGTGCCATTGTTTTTCTTCCTGCCTCTGCTTAAAGGTCGATACTTAATAATGCCTTACGGAATTTTTCATTCTCTGTTGGCGTGCCGATTGATACTCGAAGCCAGCCCTCGGGGCCACTTTGACGAATCAATACTCCGTGACTGAGCAGTTGTTTCCAGACGCTGTCTCGATCTGCAAATTTGCCAAACAATATGAAGTTTGCCCCAGTTGGGGTGACCAAAAAACCGTGTTCAATGAACCAATTAAGTAGTGAATCTCGCTCCTGCTTGAGTAGCGAGACTTGGCCAAGCAGTTCGGCACTGTGTGCAAGCGCTGCCCGAGCAACAGCCTGGGTAACTGCGGACAGGTGGTAGGGCAAGCGCACTAATTGGCAAGCAGACACAATGTTTGGGTGCGCAACGGCGTAACCAAGGCGAAGTCCAGCACAAGAAAATGCCTTACTCATTGTTCGGGTAACAACAACCGTGGAATGGCCCGCATACTTTTTCAGTGAACTTGGCTGACCAGCATCCCGAAATTCTGCATATGCTTCATCAATAATTAGCAATCCGGGAAAACTGGCCACAATCTCATCGAGAAGGTCTGGCTCAAGAACAGTGCCCGAAGGATTATTCGGCGAGCACAAAACAATTATGTCTGGACTGAGTCGCAGTGCTTCCTGGATTAACCCACTGTCAATACTGAAGTTCTCTTTGCGCGGCACTTCAACATATTCGGTAAACGTTTCACGACAGTAATCGGGATACATCGAATATGTTGGGCCAAATGTAACGAGGCGTCGCCCTGGTCCGCCAAATGCCTGAAGCAGATGATGCATAACCTCATTGCTTCCATTAGCCGGCCAAATATTTTCCCAGCTCACTTCGCATTCTGATTCGCCCGAAATATATTGAGCTAAGTCTTTGCGAAGTTCAATTGCATCTCGGTCTGGATAACGATTCAAGTCTCTAACTGCAGTGGTAACAGCTTCGCTGATCGCATTGATTAACTGTTCGGATGGTGCAAATGGATTCTCATTCACATTAAGTTTCACCTCGACATCAAGTTGCGGCGCGCCGTAAGGCGTTCTGCCGATTAAGTCAGAACGAAGTTTCGGATTGGTCATGGAAACCGTATTTCAACAGCCGCAGCATGGCCAGGTAAATCCTCAGCATTCGCCAGCGTTGTTACGGTAGATGCAATTTCCGCCAAGGCGGACTTTGAATACTCAACATAGTGAACCCCGCGCAAGAATGTCTGCACCGAAAGGCCAGACGAATGGCATGCGCAGCCACCAGTCGGAAGTACGTGATTGGAACCAGCCGCATAGTCGCCAAGAGACACCGGCGAGTAGTCGCCAATAAAAATAGCTCCAGCATTTTTTACCCTGCGTGCCACGACAGCCGCATCCCGAGTGTGAATCTCAAGGTGTTCGGCGGCATACGCGTCTACTACTGCAATAGCCTGGTCAAGATCATCGACCAAGACTATGGCGCTTTGCGATCCAGTTAAAGCGGTTGTTACTCGCTCGCTGTGTTTCGTCAATCTAACTTGAGCCACCAGTTGCTCCTGCACTGCGCTGGCCAATTCTGGACTGTCTGTGACCAATACGGAAGCAGCAACGACATCATGCTCTGCTTGGCTAATCAAGTCAGCTGCGACAAAGGCAGGATTAGCCGAGTCATCAGCCAAGATGGCTATTTCCGTTGGCCCTGCTTCGGAGTCGATGCCGATTCGCCCTTTGAGCAACCGCTTAGCTGCAGTTACCCACATATTTCCTGGTCCCGTAACCAAATTTACTGGCTCAATCTCAACTGTTCCGTGGGCTAGTAAAGCAATCGCTTGGGCTCCCCCGACAGAATAAACTTCGGTGATTCCCAGCAGGCTACAGGCCGCCAAAATTGTTGGGTGCGGCCAGCCATCATTATCTTTCTGCGGCGGCGAAACCACGGCAATGGATTCAACTCCCGCAATCTGTGCTGGAACAACATTCATGACAACGCTACTTGGATAAACAGCGCGCCCGCCAGGAACATAAAGACCGACGCGAGCCACTGGAATCCAACTCTCGCTTACGGTGCCACCGGGCGCCACCGAGACAGAAGAATCCTGCCTAACCTGCTGCTCGTGCACAATCCGCACGCGACGTATTGCCTCTAGCAGCGCGTCGCGGACATCAGGTGGCAAACTTTCAAGCGCCGAATCAAGAACCATCTGTGGCACCCGCAGAGTAGGTGCGCGGACTCCATCTAGCTTTTCGGACCATTCTTGGGCAGCCTGCTCACCTCGTGCTGCAACATCGGCAACAATTGGGCGAACCTGCTCAAGAACTGCATCTAGGTCGAACTCAGCTCTGGGCACCACATCGCGAAGTTCGCGCGCTAAGCGTGTGCCGCCACGCAAGTCCAAAGTATTGAGCATTTAACAATTCTAAGCGAAAACCAAAGATGGCTAAGCCGTGCGAACAACTGGGGCCTCTAAGCAATTGGCTCCAAGCAGTGCTTTCAAATCTCCATAAAGGGCTCCATCAGCACGAACCCGCAGCGAATCCTCAAGTCGAGTCGAAACCTGGCGGTCGCTCATCACAATGGTCAGATGTACAGATGTAGATCCTGGGTGACTCGCAAGGACAGTTCGCAATGATTCCATCATCGCTGGATTAACCCGACTCTCGGGAATGTAGAGTTCAACTGGTCCAGTTCTGGCTTGACCAAGTTCGGGTACGGTTACCTCGAAAACACTAATGCGCAGTCTGCCTTCATCAGATCCATCGACTCGAACTTTCATTAGGACTATTGAGTCTTGATTCAACAGGTGACCGAATTTTTCATACTGCTTTGAGTAAACATTAACTTCAATACTGCCGGCCAAATCTTCAACTTGCACAATGGCCCATCTTGAACCCGTAGATCTTGCTGTCTTGAGTTGAACACTACTGATGATGCCGCCGATAGTAACCGAAGAACCAGCGGCTAGCTCAGGAACCTCGGCAATTGTTTTAGTTGTGAAAGTTGTCAGCAGATGTTCAACACCAAAGAGTGGGTGATCGCTGACGTATAGGCCCAACATTTCGCGCTCATTAGCTAGGAGTAATTTCTTATCCCATTCTTCCTCTGGGATGAAAATTTCAACTCCGGCAATGGAGTTATCTGACTGATCGTCAAACATTCCGAATAAGTCCATCTGACCAAGCGCTTGAGATTTCTTGGTGACCGAGATTGATTCGACCGCATCTACATGAATAGTTAGAAGTCCCTTTCGGGTATGACCTAGGGAATCGAAAGCGCCAGCTTTGATAAGTGACTCTATGACGCGCTTATTGCATACCGCTGCGTCAACTTTGTTAAGGAAATCTACAAAGGAAATGAAATTCCCTTCGCTATTTCGCGTAGCAATCAGCGATTCAACTACATTTTCCCCAACATTACGGATTGCCGATAAACCAAAACGAATGTCCTGATTAATGGCGATAAAGTCGACCTCGGATTCATTGACATCGGGTGGCAAGACCTTGATGCCCATGTGTCGGCATTCGTTTAAATAAATGGCGGATTTATCTTTGTCGTCCTTAACGCTAGTTAGTAGGGCCGCCATGTACTCGGCTGGGTAGTTAGCCTTTAAGTAGGCAGTCCAATATGAAACTAAGCCATATCCCGCACTGTGCGCTTTATTGAATGCGTAATCTGAAAAGGGAATCAATTTATCCCATAGTGCCTTAATGGCACTGTCAGTAAATCCGCGCTCTTTCATGCCCGCTTGAAAAGGGACATATTCACGTTCAAGTTCTTCGGCCTTCTTTTTGCCCATAGCTCGACGAAGCAAATCTGCTTGTCCTAGTGAATAACCGGCCACCGTCTGGGCAATCGACATGACTTGCTCTTGGTAGACGATCAAGCCAAAGGTGTCACCCAAAATTGGAGACAGCACTTGCTCTAAGTCTGGGTGAATGGGCACCTGTGGCTTTCGCCTATTTTTGTAATCGGCGTAATCATTATGTGCATTCGCACCCATCGGTCCTGGCCGGTACAGCGCGATAACCGCGGAAATATCCTCAAAGCTGGTTGGCACCATTGACCTCAGCAGTGACCGCATCGGTCCGCCGTCTAATTGGAACACCCCAAGAGTGTCACCGCGGGCTAGTAGCTCGTAAGTTTTCTTGTCATCAAGGCCCAACTCCTCAAGAACAACTTTCTCGGAGCGATTTCGTTCAATGTTGATGAGTGCATCATCAAGAACTGTTAAGTTTCGGAGTCCCAAGAAGTCCATCTTGAGTAGTCCTAGTTTTTCGCAGGCCCCCATATCAAACTGAGTGATTATTGAACCATCTTGTTCCCGGCGAAATATCGGCAAAATATCCATCAATGGCTCTTTGCAAAGAATCACACCAGCTGCATGAACTCCAGTGTGGCGCTTGAAGCCCTCGAGTCCTCGAGCCATGTCTATTACTTCTTTAACTTCACGATCACTTTCATACAGATCACGAACTTCGCCAGCTTCGCCATAGCGTGAATTGTCTGGATCAAAGATTCCGGTCAGTGAAATATCTTTGCCCATGACGGCCGGAGGCATCGCTTTGGTAATGCGATCACCAATTGCTGGCGGCAGGCCCAAAACTCGCGCTGCATCTCGCACCGCCGCCTTTGCCTTAATGACTCCGAAGGTAACAATTTGCGCTACGCGATCCGCGCCGTACTTGTCGGTTGCATAACGAATCATTTCGCTTCGACGACGCTCGTCAAAGTCAATATCAATATCAGGCATTGAAATTCGCTCAGGATTTAGGAACCGCTCGAAGTAAAGTCCGTGTTCAATTGGATCCAACTCGGTAATTCGCAATGCCCAAGCAATAACTGCTCCGGCCGCCGAACCACGACCTGGACCAACCCGGATTCCATTTTCGCGGGCATGTCTGCACAAATCAGCCACCACCAGGAAGTAGCCCGGAAAGCCCATCTGGGCGACAACATCTAGTTCGTATTTTGCTCGGTCTAGATACTCTTGGGGAACTTCCCCGCCGAATCGATATTTAAGACCAAGCATCACTTCTTCGACAAGCCAGGAGTCCTCAGTGTGACCTTCAGGCACCTCGAAGTTTGGCAATAGATTTTGACCCTCAGTGAAACTCACATTGCAACGCTGCGCGATTACTAAGGTGTTGTCGCAAGCCTCAGGAAAATCACTCCAGAGTTCTCGCATCTCTTGCGCACTTTTCAGATAGAAAGATGTGCCATCAAATTTGAAGCGCTTAGGGTCGCTTAGATTGGTGCGAGTCTGAACACACAGCAAAGCTTCATGCACACTGGCATCGTGCTGGTGCACATAATGCAGATCATTAGTTGCAACCAGTGGCAGACCTAGGTCCTTGGCAAGCTTAAGTAGCTCCGGTCGTGTTACTTGTTCAACATCAATGTCATGATCCATGAGTTCAACAAAGTAATTATCGGCGCCTAAAATGTCCCGCATGTCTGCGGCCACTTCTCTAGCCTTCTTGTAATTGCCCGCCTGCAACCATCGATTTACTTCTCCACTTGGGCAACCAGTTGTTGCAATCAGGCCTTTGCCATATTGAGATAGCAACTCGCGATCAAAGCGTGGGTGATAGTAATAGCCTTCGATACTAGCCAAACTCGAAAGATGAAAGAGATTGTTTAGGCCAACGTTATTCTCGGCCCACAGCGTCATGTGTGCATAGTTATTGCGCCCGGCACCTATTCCTTCACCAACGCTGTTCTTGTGTAGCGCTTCTCCGAAATCAAAGGGTGTTCGAACTTGGCGACCCTGTGGAGCATAGTAGCCTTCGATACCGATGATTGGCTTTACGCCATATTCAATGCCCTTTTTCCAAAATTCAAAAGCGCCGAACAGGTTTCCGTGATCGGTCATGGCTAGTGCAGGCATTTCTAATTCGGCAGCCGCTTTAAAAAGATCGCCCACTCGGGCGGCGCCATCAAGCATCGAGTAGTCGGTGTGTACATGTAAGTGAACAAAAGACTTGTCACTCATGTCTAACTCCTACCCGCGGTGCTGGTTTATGTTGAATACTTCGCGGAGGAAGATCGCGCTCTCTTAGATTACTCGCGACCTGTGTCAGATTGTTGGTTAGAGGTCCTGAACCTTGTCGAGTGCCTGCTTTAGGTCGTCGGCATACGGACTTTTGAACTCAACCTGTTGACAAGTTCCGGGGTGTTCAAAAGCGAGCAGTACCGCGTGCAGCCACTGTCTAGTCAGACCTAAGCGGGCAGCGAGCTTTGGATCTGCCCCATAAGTTAAGTCGCCACAGCAGGGGTGGCGCAGTGCTGACATGTGCACCCGAATCTGATGGGTTCGCCCCGTTTCAAGATGAACCTCCAACAAGCTGGCATAGGCAAATGCATCCAGGGTGTCATAGTGGGTAATGCTTGGCCTGCCACTCTGTAGGACCGCAAATCGATATGAAGAATTTGGGTGGCGATCAATTGGCGCATCAATCGTGCCACTCATTTGATCAAGTCGACCTTGAATCAGTGTGTGATAGATCTTGGTTACAGTGCGATTTCGGAACTGGTCCTTGAGGCTCACGTAAGCTCGCTCAGATTTGGCCACCACCATTAACCCGCTAGTGCCCACATCTAACCGGTGGACAATGCCTTTACGTTCAACGGGGCCGAAACTGGTTAGGACATGGCCCATAGCAGTCAATGAACCGATGACTGTTGGGCCGGACCAACCTGCACTTGGATGAGCAGCTACTCCAGCTGGTTTGTCGATGACAACTAAATCGTCATCTGCAAAGACCACAGGCAAATCTACTGTCGGCTCTGATTCAGTTAAATCAGGATCAGGAAATTCCACTTCAACAACATCGCCAAATTGCACGCGATGGCTCTTAGCCACAGATTTGCCATTTACGGTGACGCGCTGTTCGTCAATAAGAGCGGCACAAGTGGCCCGCGATAGCCCACTGAGGGATGCCAGAACTGCATCAATTCGAGTATCGGAATCTGATTCTAGAACCGGCCAATTACGAATCATCAGATTGCTTTTCAGTGATATTAATTGCCCGCATAGTTAAAATAATGCCACCAATTGTCGCGCAAAAAATCGCACTGTCCGCCAGATTGAAAATTGGATAATTTGGCAATTCGATGAAATCGACAACATGTCCTTGGAAGTTTTGTGGTGAACGAAAAACTCGATCAATTAGATTTCCTAATGCGCCACCCAGGATTGCGCCGAACACAACCGCCCACGGCGGCGAAACTATCTTTCGTGAAAACCAAATGATTCCAACGCAGGCACTTGCTGCCAGCACAGTGAACAGCAAAGTTGCTGAGGTAGCAAAGGAAAAAGCCGCACCTGGGTTTCGAGCAAAAGAGAGCTTTAACACTGGGCCCAGGACATTGATTGGCTCTCCGTTTTCGAGTTTGGCAACGGCCAGCGCTTTGGAAACTTGATCAGCGGCCACAACAAGTGTTGCGGTAATGCCAAGTCGAACCTGAATTGATTTCACTTGACCGATTAGCTGCGGTCTTGCTTCTGTCGACAAGGCATGCACAGGGTGGCCCGTGGATTTGCTTCAAGTAGTCGCAATTTGCCGATTGGGTTGCCACAATTTTCACATCTACCGTAGGTGCCAGCTGCAATCCGCTCCAAGGCATGATAGGTCTGATCAAGTAAGTCGCGCTTATTTGCAAGTAACGAAATCTCTTGTTCTCGTTCGAATGTTTTGGTGCCAGCATCGGCCTGATCATCGCCAGCGCCTTCGCCACTTTCAAATATCAAATCTTGGAATTTTTCATCAGCCTGTGCAATTTCAGCAACAAGTTCGGCGGCTTCCCGTTCAAGGAGTTTGCGCGCTGTCTCAAGTTCAGATTTATTCCAGTTTGATTGATCTTCCTGAACTGTCGGCTGCTTTGGAGCCGGTTTCTTACCGGGGACCGCTTTGCGCACCTGTGGTATGTCAGCGCCGGCAATCGGATTAACAACTGGCACAACTGGCGCTGGCGGGGCTACTGGCGCTGCAACTTCTTTAACCGATTTCGCCTTAGGTTCAGAAGCCGACTTAACTGCAGTAGCTTTTGTCGCTTTCGCTTCTTTCTTGATCGTCGGCGCTTTAGTTACGGGAGCTGCTCTCTTGGCAGGAGCTGCCTTCTTTACTGGGGTTGCTTTCTTGGCTGCCTTCTTTACTGGGGTTGCTTTCTTTGTTGGTGCAGCTTTCTTGGCTGCCTTCTTTACTGGGGTTGCTTTCTTGGCTGCTTTCTTTGTTGGTGCAGCTTTCTTTACTGGAGTCGCCTTCTTTGCTGGCGTAGCTTTCTTTACTGGAG
>Ga0214923_10003006_pt1 | contig 21575 bp, 24 predicted proteins | sample LL1510_MetaG_FD_177993 | JGI IMG/M metagenome (GOLD analysis project Ga0214923, IMG submission 177993) | Freshwater microbial communities from Lake Lanier, Atlanta, Georgia, United States - LL-1510 | ecosystem: Environmental > Aquatic > Freshwater > Lake | place: USA: Georgia | collected...
CCATGTCTGTATAATTCCTTACAATCGCTAATCTGTCAATTGCTTATGCTTTTCTTCTATCGGGGAAGACCCAGTGTTTGTACCAGAGCCAGCTCCAAACGGTAAAGAATCCAGCTGCTACAAAAAAGCCTATAAACGGAGATATACCTATTGATTTCAAACCCCAAATTATCAAGTAATCTAATACAAAGCCAACTGACTCTATGGTGACATATCGCCCGGCATGGCGCATTTCACTGAGATGAATCTGATCTGAAAAGGCCCAAAACCTCTGAAAGGCGTAATTAGTCGTCCAGCCAACAACATCGGCAATCACTTTAGCGGGGAACCATTCCAATTTAAAGAGTCCATAACAGATTGCAAATACGAAATAGCCGACCCAAAAATAGACGCCACCACCCAACCAATATTTCCAGAATCTTTTAAAGTCTGGGTGTTTTGATATTTTTTTAAGCCGCTGCTTCACATCTTAATAATACATTAGATAGATTAGTAAAATGTATTTCTCACTGATGCGTTTCAATCATCGGTTTTGTAGCATAATAAAAACACCCCTGACAAGCAGGGGTACTTTTATTGGCGGGCCCGACCTGTTCTGAATGAATCAGGACCAGCTAAATAACCTAAGTTAAATTTAACAGAAGGTTATTTTAATGCTTTTTTGACTATTTTTTTAGCTTTTCTTTGAGCATGTCTGTTAAAGCGTCTGTCTAATAGGCCCAAACTTACAGCTAGGCCAGAAAGTCCGCCGCCAGCAAATAGTCCAAGACCAAGAGCAACTGTTTTCCCATCTATAATAGTTTCGTCTTCATTTTTTTGAATTTCTGCCAACCGTTCAGGATTTGTCTTCTTTAGCCAAGCGATATCTTGTTTTTGGCCTTCTGATTTATAGCTTTTAGCAACAATAGTACTGCCTGACATAACAAGGCCGACAAGAACAGCGGAACCCCAAACTGTCATATCTCTTCTTATAGAAGACAGAGAGTGTCTTTTGTTATCGATATCATAGGATAGTTGTCTTTGATCTTCGTAGGAACCACCAACAATGTCGGCAAATTCTTTCTCTGATTCATACTTTTCAAGCTGTTCTTTTAGCTCGTCGCGTAGAGGATGGTATCCAGTAGGCCTCAATCGATCTATTCGTTCATTGAGCCTATATATTCTTCGCGAATTTTGCCAATACATAATAGTATTAACTGAATCTTTGGTTTTAGACATCGCTGCAGTCAGCTTATCCGGCTCTACTTGGGCGATTAAATATGTGCTTAAATCAACACCTTCTGGAACTGGCTGAAGATCATCAACAAGCTCACTTAAAAGTGGAGTGTAGGGGTCGTGTTCTTTACTCATCAACAAATAATAATATATTTAGGCTAAAAAGTCAAGAGCTTATTTATTTTCTAGTGCTTCTTGGAGTTTGATGGCATTTTGAGCCATTACATGAAGTTCGCCTGGTAGTTGACCAACTGGAGCAGGGGCATTATCGCCTTTAATTTCATTCAACAAGCTATTTCCATAGGTTGCAATTCCAACAGTACGCTCGGCAGATAGTCCTGCTAGCGCCGCTGCAACTGTCCTAGAGGGCCTATAAGTTCCACTTGTGACATGTACTATCGGGTGCGAATCATCACCGTCTGCTTTAGTTATGCCATCAACAATTTTTATGACATCAGCTGTACCTGGCTGATTAGAGTATTTACCGTCTTCTAGGTTTTTGCGGTCAATTTTCATAAGAATCACAGGGGTTGAATCTATGTGTCCGACAACTTGAAACTGGCCTGTTGGTTCTTGGCTTATGGCAAACTGGTTGTCAATATCGTAGCTGGCATTTAATATTTGAGGTTCTTCAAGAGCTGTAAAGCCTGGAAGTGACCTAGCTACATCTTCAGCTACCTCATATTCTGTCTTACCAGCCTTGCCAAATAACCGTTCGGCACTAGCTATCTCGGCGGGATTAGTGATCTCGCGGTGGGGGCTGGCACTTAGGATAATTGTTTTAGGGTTGGCAGATTTGTCTTCTATGACCATTCGAGCTTCAGCTAATATCTTGTGCGGTTGACCGCCTTCTAGAATTACATTAGCTTCATAAAAACCCTGTTCGCTAAGAGTGAAATTTTCATTTAGACCAAATCCTAGTTCACTGGCTTTTTCCAGTAGAGCAGCTTTCCTGTCATCTGTTAGTTCAGGAATATCAGGGCTCTCAGAGCGCAACTCCGTAGGCTTAGGGAAGGCTTCAATAGGACTGAGACCTGGGTGCTCAGGAAAGGCTATGCCTGCTGCATCTCGCAGCACTTCCTCGGATTCTCTTAATACTTGTTCAGCGTACTGTCGAGGTGATGGTGATAATTCATGCGAAGTCATATTACTAGTATATTTGAATATAAAATTATTATCTATGAGGTATTGTACATACCTATTATTGTCTATTAATGGCGGGCCCGACCGGATTTGAACCGGCGATCTCCTCCGTGACAGGGAGGCGTGATAGACCACTTCACTACGAGCCCAAAAATATTTTTTACAAAATACAGGGGTAATGATAACAATTTTTTGTTTCTTTTGCAACCACCTAAATGGGGAGAGGAGCTTGATATAATAATATGAACACTAGTTTTGCCACCTTAGCTCAGTTGGTAGAGCAATGCATTCGTAACGCATAGGTCGCCGGTTCGATTCCGGCAGGTGGCTCCAACTGGTCTAGCGGGTATAGTACAGTGGTTAGTATGCGGCCTTCCCAAGGCCGAGAGCTGGGTTCGATTCCCAGTATCCGCACCAATTAAATAATTTATTCACAGTTCAAAAGTGGTACAATAGAAGTTGATTTATGTCAGACAAAATATCACAGCAAAAAAAATATTTTCATGATCATTTCGTGCTGTTATTGGTGAGTTTGAACGCTTTTTTGGCGCTGTCAGGAATAATCACAACTATAATTCGCATGAGCACTAGTCATGGAAATGGCTACATAGTGCAATATCGTGCAAATCTAGGAGTAAATGCATATAAAACAGGGGTGGCAATCGATATCATTAGTTTCGTGGTCTTCGCTCTAATCGTGTTAGTCGCTAATGTGGTACTCAGCTACAAGACTTACACTATTAGCCGAGAGCTGACCATAACTATCTTGAGTTTGGGATTATTGCTACTCACTTTGGCAATTATCGTAAGTAACTCATTGCTCGCTCTGCGGTAGGTCATGACAGATTTAGAGATTCCTTACGAAAAAGACCGTCACGGTCATTATCGTTTTTTTGAAATACTACCTGGCGCGCTGAGCTGGTCGATCGTGGCCTTGCCAATAGTTTTATCTTTTATTAATGCCACTTTGGCAGTCTTTTTTATCCTTGCCTATCTGTTAATTTTCTTTGTTCGATCAGTGGCTTATTCGATTCGTGCTATTGAAGGTTACCAAGAAATGAAGCAACAAAAGTCACTAGACTGGAACTCCTTGAGCGCAGAAATTGAAGCTAAAAAAGTTCTGCCAGGAGGCTACAAAAGGCCAAAATGGCATCTCAAAAACCTGCAAAGGCTAGAAATCAGGAAGGATCCGGTGCCGCCCAGCGAAATACTGCATGCCGTGATAATTGCCACTGTTAACGAGAGCCGTGAGGTGCTTGAGCCAACGATTCAGGCGGTCATAAACAATGAATACGATAGTAAAAAAATTATTTTAGCGATAGCTTACGAAGGAAGGGCTGGTAAAGATACCGAGGAGCGAGTGAAGCAGCTGATCAAGCTTTACTCTAAGCACTTTAAGTACGCCATGGCTGTCAAACATCCACCTAACATTCCTGGAGAAGTGATAGGCAAGGGTGGAAATGTGACATACGCTGGCCGCGAACTTCAAAAATATCTTAAGAAATCTAAGATTGACCCTAAGAGAGTTCTAGTTACCACCCTGGATGCCGATAATCGCCCTGATAAACGCTATTTTAGTGCTCTAAGCTATCTGTATAGTGTGGTTCCCGACCAGCAAAAGGCTTCTTATCAGCCATTGCCAATGTTTACCAATAATATCTGGGACGCCCCAACGCTGATGCGCGTGGTGGCCACCGGAAATAATCTTTTTTACATTGTCGGCACGCGTCGCCAACATTTGTCGCGTAACTTCTCGGCTCACGCTCAGCCAATGCAAGCTTTAATAGATATGGATTTTTGGTCAGTCCGAACAATTGTCGAAGACGGCCATCATTTCTGGCGCAGTTATTTTCATTTCGATGGAGATTATCGAGTTTACCCCTTGAGCGTTCCGATTTATCAAGATGCAGTTTTAGCTGATGGCTACTGGCGAACTATGAAAGCGCAGTTTGTACAGTTACGGCGATGGACCTACGGGGCATCAGATATTGCATATATTGCCGATAAGGGGTTTTACACCAAAAACAAGGCACCAAAGTTTGATGTTTTGGCCAAGTTAATGAGGACTCTGGAGGGCCATGTCAGCTGGGCGACAGGCACTATTATTATCTACTTTGCGGCCTTTGTGCCACCTCTGGTGCACCCACAGAACATTGCTGCCAACGAACTACCCCTGATAGTAAGTCAGGTGCAAAGAATTGGCATCTTGGGCCTATTAGTATCAGTGTTTGTGTGTTTGATAACCTTGCCACCTCGACCAGAACGCTACAAGCGCCATAGATCAATATTTATGCTTACTCAGTGGATCTTTTTGCCAGTAACCAGTTTGGCATACGGATCTCTGGCGGCCTTTAACTCCCAGACCAGACTAATGTTTAAACGCTATTTATCAAAATTTGATGTCACAGAGAAAGCCGTCAAAGATTCCAGTGGCAAGACAATATCCACAAAAGCCGATCCCACTAGAGGCTAACGGTGGTGAGCCTGGTAGTGAGCGCTAGCTAGTTTATCAAAGCGATTCAATGCTACCTCTGTTACTTTAATAATATCGCTGTTTTTGAGGCTGCTACCAATAACATTGGCTGCCAGCTTGTTAATAACTGTGTCGCACAGGCCACCTGCGTCTTGAATGGCGGTTTTTCGGTGTTGAAGGCTAGAATGAATACTTAAGAACAACTTATCGCGTGAAAAGGGCTGAAATTGCTTTTCAGCATACTGGACAATCCAAAGTTCATCATAAAGAGCTGTCTCAACAGTGGTGAAAAGCAATAAACAGGATTTGCAGCGCCGTCGCCGCCAAACCTTATTGAATCTTTTTTGGGGTCGAGAGTTGAAAACTTCCGTACTTTTCCCACATTGTATGCAAACCATGTCTATATATTGTCATAACGCTATTAAAAATGCTAGTGGATAAGTAACACAAAATGGTGGGAAACTATCTAAATAACACAAAAACCCCTTACAAATATGATCTGTAAGGGGTTAATGCTCTTACCGTAAGCTGTTATTACTTAGCAGTAGATGGAGTGCGTAGTCTGCGAATACGATTGTTTGGTTTACGAGAAATTAATTCCTCATAAAACAATGTAAAAGCATCTAACGCGCTACTTTTCTTAATATTTAAAGTCCCTGTTTAACACCAAATAGGGTACCAATAAAAAACATACTAGTCAATACTTTGCCACTTTTTGCTAATGCTTAAAACAGGGGTCAATTCATTAAATAGATCTTAAAATTATAAAATAGAGCCCCTAAAAAAGAGGCTCTATATGGTGGGCGATATAGGATTCGAACCTATCACCTCCACAACGTCAATGTGGCGCTCTAGCCAAATGAGCTAATCGCCCTAGAAATGCACTGGCTATCAGTTATAAATTAACCTAAAAAGCGCTTCTAATCAAGCTACCCACCGCTTTTTATTGAATTATACCTTTTATGGTATTTTGTGAAGGGTAGAGGTTTTCCCCAAACTAGGTGTTTTTAATACACCATTATTATACTAGCCATATAATACTAACCTTGCTATCATAGTTTTGAGGCGAAGTTTTGACGAGAATGTTTTTCGTACAAATTTCATAAAAAGCTTGATGGCAAAGCGAGAGTCATCAAGCTTTTTTAATAAAACAACTGCCTAGATGCTATAATTTAATTAGTAAATAACAGGTTAAAGAGTTTATGTCAGAATCAGATAATCATTTGCAGATAATGCGCCACAGCGCTGCTCATGTCATGGCGGCCGCTGTTAAGCGATTGTGGCCTGAAGCTAAATTCGGTGTAGGTCCAGCGGTTGAAAACGGTTTTTATTATGATATTGATCTTGGTGAGACCAAGATTTCCGAAGACGATTTCGCCAAAATTGAAGCTGAAATGCAGCAGATTATCAGCGAAAACCAGCCAATTAACAGAGTAGAAATGGGTATCGATGAAGCGATAGAGTGGGCAAAAAGCTCAAATCAGCCTTACAAAGAAGAACTATTAAACGACTTAAAACGCTCTGGCACCACTGTTGCTAGCGACCTCAATAAAGATGAGATGGGCACTATTGCCAGTGGCGATGCCCAAGTCGATAGCGTATCATTCTATGACAATGGTGATTTCAGGGATCTATGTCGTGGCCCTCATGTAGAAAATACTGGCAAAGTTGGATCTTTTAAACTGATGCGCGTAGCAGGCGCCTATTGGCGAGGAAAAGAAGACAATCCTCAGATGCAGCGGCTTTATGGCGTGGCATTTGATAGCCCTGAAGAGCTAAATAAACACCTTAAATTGCTAGAAGAAGCCAAGCTTCGCGACCACCGCCGACTAGGCCAAGAATTAGATTTGTTTGTGTTCTCCGAACTAGTTGGTTCCGGCTTGCCGATGTTTACACCTAGAGGCACTGTTATCAGGGAAGAATTGACCAAATATGCTAATGAACTCCGCGAGAATAAAGGTTTCGAAAAAATCTGGACACCACACATAACTAAAAAAGATTTGTATGAAAAATCTGGTCACTGGGATAAATTTGGTGATGAGCTATTTTTAGTAAAAAGCCAAGAAACCAGCGATCAGTTGGTGCTCAAACCCATGAATTGTCCGCATCATACCCGAATTTACGCTTCGGCTCAGCGATCTTATCGTGATTTACCAATACGCTATTTGGAAACGACTACAGATTACCGTGATGAAAAAACCGGTGAACTTGGTGGGCTCAGCAGGGTGCGCTCACTTACTCAAGACGATAGCCATGTGTTTTGCCACCGGGATCAGATAGAGACAGAAATAAAGCAATTATTAGAGTCTGCTAAAGAACTTTACGACAACATAAACATGCAACTTAAAGTGCGACTTAGCTACCGCGATGACAGTGATGGCTATCTAGGTTCAAAAGAACTATGGGAGAGCGCTCAAAATCAGCTTAAGAAGGCTGTAGAGTCTAATAACCTGGATTATTATGAAGAACAGGGCGAAGCGGCTTTCTATGGCCCCAAAATTGATTTCATGGCCACCGATGCCATTGGCCGAGAACATCAAGTGGCAACCGTTCAGCTAGATTTCGTCCAGCCAGAAAGATTCAACCTGGAATACACAGCCGAAGACGGTGCTAAACACTGTCCGGTGATGATTCACTGCGCTTTACTTGGCTCGATTGAGCGATTCATGTCTGTTTACATTGAACACACCGCTGGTAAATTCCCAGTCTGGACTGCTCCCGAACAGATTAGACTAATAACTGTCAATCAAGAGCCCGCAACCTTGGATTTCGCTAGTAAAATCTTTGCTGACGCGAAAAAACTCGGCTTGAGAATAAAAGCCGATAACTCTAACGAATCTGTTGGCAAGAAAATCCGTGAAGCAGAAGTCATGAAGGTGCCATACACCGTAGTATTAGGTGAAAAAGAGATGCAGTCTTCTCAGTTAATGCCGCGCATCAGAAAAGATCTTACCGACAAAGATACCGCACCATCTATTAGCGTAGACGATTTTTTGAGCGCCGTGGCCAATGAGGCTAGTGAGCGTAGTAGCAAATCAACCCTATAAATATGCCTATTAACACTTCTAAAACACCGAAAATGGTGGTAATTGTTGGCGAAACTGCTAGCGGTAAATCGTCTTTAGCTATGGCAGTAGCCAAGAAGTTTAACGGTGAAATAATTTGTGCCGATAGTTCAACAATTAGAAAGGGTTTTGATATTGGCTCGGCCAAACCTAGCCCTGAGGAGCAAAAACAAATCAAACACCATCTGCTAGATGTGGCTGATCCAGATGAAATATTTTCGGCTGCTAAGTTTAAAAACCTAGCTCAAAAAGCTATTATCCAAATTTCTAACAAGGGTAAATTGCCAATAATGGTCGGAGGCAGTGGACTATATGTAGACAGTGTGTTGTTTGACTATCAATTTTTGCCAGCCAGTGATCACAAAGAACGAGAACTACTAGCCAAACTAAGTGTTAAAGACTTAATATCGGTGGCAAAAGGGCGCAAGCTAGACATATCAGAAATTGACACAGCCAACAAAGTAAGACTTATAAGATTTATTCAAACCAATGGCCAACTGCCCAAAAAGCGTCCATTGCGCAAAAACACATTAATTATTGGCTTAAAGTCAAATCGCGAAGATATCAATAAACAAATTACTGCCCGTACTGAGCAAATGATAGAGCAGGGTCTAGCTGATGAGGTCGAAAAAATTGTTGAGCATTATGGCTGGAACTGCGAGGGCTTGAAGGCTGTTGGTTATCGTGAATGGCAGGATCACTTTTTGGGTAAAAAAAGCCTGGAAAAAACCAAATTTGAAATAATAAAGGACACTAAATATTTAGCCAAAAAGCAGCGCACCTGGTTTCGGCGAAACAAGTTTATTCACTGGACGCGCACCCCTGTTAATCAGGCAGAAGTAGTTGAGCTAATTACAACTTTCTTGGATAAATAATATACTTATTGAACCATTATTTGGTACAATAAAATCATGGTTGAGCAACTCTTTGGGTCAAAAACGCGGGTCAAGCTTTTACAGCTGTTTTATAGTAATCCTAACCGCTCTTACTATGTGCGCGAAATTACTCGAAAAATTGACGAGCAAATAAATTCTGTGCGCAGGGAATTATCTAACTTATTAAGTATTGGAATCATCACTTCCGACAATACCAACAACAAACTTTACTATGAGGTGAATCAAAAGTTCAAACACTACGAGCCTCTCAAAGAAATTTTTGGCGGTGGAGTGAAGGTTAAGCCAAAGAAGGCAGATGCCCAGGAAGCAAAGCGCGAAACAGCCGCTGGTAGCTTATCTGACCTCAAGAGCATAGGACATGTTGAATTAGCCGTTTACACAGGTCAATTCACTAGAGATGATAGTCCGGGCATTGATTTCTTGGTGGTTGGTGATATCAATCCCAACGCTTTGCAAAAATATGTTGACGACTTAGAGGTCAAAGAGAATAAATCTCTTCGCTACACCAGCATGAGCTTGTCTAATTTTAAATACCGAAAGCAAATTAACGACCGCTTCATGCTGTCGCTAATCAAGGCAAAAAAACAGATATTAATAGATACGCACGGGCTGCTATCTGATAAATAAAGGGGAATAAATGGATTTACAATTTCATGGTGCAAACTGCCTAACGGCGACATACAAAGGTTCAAGGATAGTTATAGACGACAATCTAGCTGATTTAGGAGCAAAAAGTATCACCAAGGCCGATGATGTAGCTTTGTTCACCGGTAAGGCCACTGACGGCACTGCTCGTTTGACTTTCAGCAGCCCAGGAGAGTACGAAGTCTCTGACATATCTGTTATTGGTATTCCCGCTCGGGCACATATGGATGAAGAAAAAACTCAAAATGCCACCATGCTCAAGCTAGTGGCTGGAGATTTAACAATCTTGATCACTGGCCATGTGTATCCAGAGCTAGACGAGCATCAGCTTGAGGCTATTGGCATGGTAGATGTCATGGTTGTGCCGGTTGGTGGCAATGGCTATACTTTAGATCCTGCTGGAGCGCTCAAACTCATAAAAGATATTGAGCCCAAGATGATTGTGCCGACTCACTACGCCGATAAATCACTGAAATACGAAGTTCCTCAACAAGAATTATCTGCTACGCTCAAGGAGTTAGGCATGGAGCCCAAAGAAAAAGTCACCAAGCTCAAACTCAAGCACGGCGACATAGATGATGCCATGCACCTAATAGTTATCGAAAAAGCCTAAATTTATATAATAAAAAACTGGCCCTTTTTTAGAGGCCAGTTTTAGTTTGACTATACTTCTTATTTTTTAGTTTCAACAGGGGTTAGAAGGCCCTTTTTCTTGAGAGTACGAATAGCTTTGGCAGATAACTTCATAGTTACTTTCTTGCCATCAACCATAATAGTCTTTTTTTGCAGGTTAGGGCTCCATACTTTTTTGGTATGTCGTTTAGAGTGGCTAATACTGTGGCCAAACTGTTTACCTTTACCTGTAATTTCACATTTTTGCATGATTTTTCCTAATAAACTTAATGCTGTCTTAAGGTGTTATTTTATCTTAAAATGGCGCTTAAGTCAACGCTTGCTATACTATTAGTAAAGCAATGGGTAATTATTCAATATCTTACATCCTAATCGTCATCGTCTGCATATTGATCTCTTTGGTGATCCATGAGTTCATGCACGCCTATGCTGGCTATAAACTGGGCGATAGGACCGCCCATGAACAGGGACGGCTTACACTTAACCCTTTGAGTCATATTGATCCGGTCATGACTCTATTGCTGCCTGTAGCCACGCTATTAATTTTTGGAGCTCCAATATTGGCCGCTAAACCAGTGCCGTTTGACCCCAGAAATGTTAAGTACGATGAATTTGGAGCAGCTTTGATTGCTGCGGTTGGTCCATTTACTAATTTGGTATTGGCTTTCTTGGCTGCTATGGTTGCCCGTTTTTCAGGTCTAAACATTGAAGCAGGAGCAACTTTCTTGGGCATATTCATTGTCATTAATGTAGCGATTTTTGTGTTTAATATGATTCCAATACCACCACTTGATGGTTCCAGGGTGCTTTATGCCTTCGCCCCAGAACCAGTGCAGCGATTCATGGAAAACATCGAACCTTTCGGCTTTTTCATAATCATTCTACTCGTTATTAGTGGCGGATTAAGCGGCGTTTTGGTAAATATTAACACCTTTGTATTGAATTTACTTGTATAATGTAATTGTCGGGTAGAGCCAAGCTCTTTTAGCCTGAAGTGAAGCAAAATTTTTATCTGAATACTCAATAAAAGGGTATCCAACATCTGCTTTAGCCGTGGCTAGAGCGTGAGGTAACCCACCTAGCATCGATGCCAGGTAAAAACGCTTTGCCAAAGGCCCCGGCATTTATGATATCTCGGGATGTGGCGCAGTTGGTAGCGCGTACGGCTGGGGGCCGTGAGGTCGCAGGTTCAAGTCCTGTCATCCCGACCATCTAAATAGCTCACCCATCCGGATGGGCTAAATGTTATATATTAGCTTTCAGTTACAATATCAATATTTTAAGTTGCGCTATTCAGAGTAGATTGCCTTGCAAAGAGCTACCTCATCAGAAACCTGTCTATTAATTGAATTTTTGTCTACAATTCCATCTAGCCTTTGCTTAGCTCCAGCTTCATATCGTATACATTCTTCTTTTTTAGTTTCCATCTTGTGTTGATGAACTGCTCTGTACCCAAGCCAGCCTGAGCCTAGAGTAAGAATAATAGCTAATAAGCCTGCTACATACCATACAAATATATTTGGAGCTGAATTATTGTGTTGATTCTTGGGCATATTTTCTCCTTGTGATACATTCTAGAACATTATCTGTATGAGAGCCAGTTTTTTTAGATTATTGATACAGATTTGAACCTGCGACCGAAAATTATTGCACTTATAAAAGGGGTTGCCGTTTTTTAATTAAAAATGAATAGCAGGCGAAGAATAGTCGCCCAGTATATTCAAATTGTTGGTGCTTGCAATCTTGACTAAGCGAGTTTAAAATTGTGAATAATCGTAATTTAGAGAGGCAGTTATGGCTATGGCAGAGATGTTGAACATTAGAGTAATAGAAACGGACGAAGAACTTACTATTCCAGATGTAGAGCCAACAGCATCAGCTGAACTGTTTTGGCGATTATCTGATGAAATATGGCGACAGAAGCCTGAACAATCACGGCTCGCTTTCTTTAGCGTAGCTTCTGCAATACCAACTGTAGAAGCCAGGGACGCTCTAAACGAAGCACTGGTTGAAATTGACGAAGAGCTAGTAGTTTCTGGTATTGGCAAGGCTATAAAAATCGGTGGTTTTAGACCAGATGCAGAAGTGGAACTTACTCCTGAACTGCTTGATAACCCTGCTGGCTCACAACTCGGAACTTTTAACTGGGACGAGCACAACATTTCGCGTATCGCCTATATTGAAGGCGAAAAAAAGCATGTAGTGTTTACAGATGACCACAAGGATCGCCACCGTGAGCTATACGCAGGCTTTGACTATAGAGACGAAAATAATAGTACCGTTCAACTAACTTACTCTATGCAACGCATACAACATGCCCAAGACCATCCAACCTCACTAAATATGAATATCTGGCACAGTCGGTTTGCTGAAACAGGCTACGAGGGCAATCATCTCAAGAGCGTTCCTCTTAGTATAGAGCAAGAACTTAGTGTCCTTAAGGTATTTCAGGCTATGGGCGGAATTACCCTAGAAGCCACTACACAGGACAAATAGAAAGCCAAAGCTTCACCAGGTTCCGGTTTAGTTTTTTTAATAGCGTGAGATAGTCCTGTCGCCCCGACAATCTTATTTTTTCCTAACTAGTTTCTCGACTATTTTTAGGATAATTAGTCCGGCGATTACACCTAGTAGGGCAAATTTTGTGTCAATGAATTTTACAGTCAGGAAGCCTGCTAGGATGGCTACTGCCAACCATAAGAAAGCACGCTTTTTGGAGAAGCGAATGCGCAAATACTCGCTACCCAGGTAGAAGTATGGGAAGACAGTTACAACTAAGAAGGTGTTGGCTATTAGTCCACCAATCAACACTACAGCCAAGCCTTCCCAGAAGGGGCTTAGGATAGCTAGTGGTATCAATGAGAACACTGCCGTTAAGCTGGTAGCAACTAGTGGTCTGAACCGTTCAGCTAATGCTTCGTGAGCGGCATCTACAGGGCCCATACCGGCTCTTCTGGCTTGATTAGCATAATCTGTGAGCAAGATAGTGTTTTTGATGCTCAGGCCGATTAGAGCGAAGAATCCAAGCGATGCAAAGAAACTGAACGGATTGTCTGTTAAGTAAAGCCCTAAAACAACTCCAAATAGGCTAAATGGAATGGCCATAAAGATTAGGAACGGCTGGAAGAGGCTTCTAAATTCAATAACTAGCAGAACATAGATGGCTAGTAAGAGAATTGGGAAGGCAATGGCTAGAGTTTTGAAGCTGTCTTGGTTTTCGGTCTCTTGGCCGAAGTCAAACTTGAGGCTATCTTTGGCTAGGCCGTATGAAGCCACTACACTAGGTGTAAATTTGTCTTCAACAGCATTTTTTGTAAGCGTTAGCAGGGTAGTGGTATCGGTGTCTTTATACTGAGCAGTAACTTCAATATACTGTGAGTCTTTGTTACGGTTGAAGATACTGGTGTTAGCTACAGCTATGTCTGTAATCTGTACCTTGTCACCGTTTGGTCGTTTAACGGGTTGAGTTTTTAGGTAGGTTTCGATGTCTTTAGCAAGTTTACTAGCGCCTTCGCGGTTACCGCCAGAACTAATTTGGGCTGCAAACGCTGAAGCTGGAGGACCAGCATCGACTTGGCCAGCACTGACCCGGGCATCTTTGAAACCATCAAATTCTTTTTGAAGATTTTTTACTATTTCTGGCGAAGCGATTGATCTTTTGTTGTAATCTTTAAGTTCTACTGATAGTCGTGCTTGCTGAATATCGGCTTGGCCATAGTAGCTTGCTTTCACTAGATTTTCGCCAATATTTTTGGCTATTATAGCATCAACCTTATCTGTTATAGCTTCGGCTTGATTGATATTAATTCCTGATGGATAGGTAATTGTTATGCCGATTTCGTTGCTATCTTTGGCAGGCGGGAAGATATTGAACTTAACTTTTCCAAACAAAGCTCCACTCGCACCAATAAAGCTAAAACCAATAATAACTGCTGTAATTCCTACAAACATAAGTTTCTTGGTGGAGCCTTTTGCCCAATACATTGGCGATGAAACAAAGCGAGCTATCTTGGCTTCTACGCCAGCAGACATTTCTTTTCTACCGGACTTGCCAAGTTGTTTTTTGCTGAGCAATAAGTAGCGCGACAGGAAAGGTATGAAGATTAATGCCACCAAAAGACTTATTAATAGGGCTGAAATTATCGTTACTGGGATGGCTCTAATAAAGCTACCCAATATGCCACCTACGAAAGCTAGAGGAGCAAAACAGAGAGTGGCAGTCAGAGTGGCTGCAATCATAGCACGCGATATTTTTCCGGTAGCTACCTTGATAACTTCACGCGGATCTTTCTGTTTGCGTCGACTAGCATCAATGGCTTCAGTCATGATTATGGTGTCATCGACTATTAAAGAAAGGCTTAAAATTAGACCAAAAAGTGTGATGGTGTTTAGGGTGTAACCAATTAGATACAAAATGGCATTAACCGCGAGAATTACAGTCACCATCGAAATAACGGTAATTAATGAGGCCCTAATGGCAATAATAATTGAGCCAACCACCAAGACTGCTAATAATCCTTCTAGTAATACCCTCTGAAGTTCACTAATTTGGGATTTTACTTGCGGTGCAAAACTAGCGCTGATCGTAGCGTTGTATTTGCTAAATCTAGGATCACTATTTATCTGTTCTATAACTTTACTGACTTGATCATCAAGCTTGAGGTTGTCGGCACCTGGCTTAGCAGCAATGCCTATGACCACTGAATCATAGAATTTATTTTGATTATTTTCTCTGGCGCCATAGCGATCAAAACTTTTTTGCGCAATTACAGCCTGGCCAGTTAGGGGGTTAATAACCTTGTCATAGGGATCAATAATAGTAGCACTTTTAACCAGACTAAGGTTTTGTGAATTTATGTATTCAGCGGCTTGTTTGGCCTGCGCTGCAAGCTCAGGAGTGGGTGTTTTATCTTTGGAGTAGAAGGAGATGACGATATTATCGCCTCTAGGCGTAAAACCAAATTTGAAATCTTTTATCTGTAAATTAGCTTGCTGGGGGATAATTTTAGCTTCTTTTACCTGTTTATCAAGCTGTTTGCTGCGAGATTCGGCATTTACTTTGTCTTTATAGATAATAATTACTGTGAAGAAGTTGTCAGAACTTTGAGAAGTTACTTCTTTGACACCATCTTGTTTCAACAGGTAATCAATTAGAGGCTTTGCTACTTGATTATCAACTTTGGCAGGATCATTTACAAAATAAGTGCCCGAAGCAAAGGCGTAAGGGGTGTTAATAGTAGGGAAGCCTTCACGCTTTAGTAGCGTGGTGTAGCAAAGCGCTCCAAAGACAACAATAACTAGCCATAGCAAGGCTGTAGTTTTTGTTCTGCTAAAAAAGAACAAGCTTAATTTTTGTGTTAGTTTTAGTTTTTCTTTGCTGTTTTTGGCATCAGCCATGATTTTTCCCTCAATTATTCTTATATATATGATAATGCTTTTAAGGCTTAATAACAAAGCTGTTTTTAGAGAATGCATGATAAGATATAACTAATGTGGCAAGAAACAAAACACGGATTATTCAAACAGTTTAACTTTGAAAATTTCAAAGAGGCCTGGGCGTTTATGGAGCGAGTTGCAGAACTTGCCGAGGAGTCTCAGCACCATCCAAGATGGGAAAATGAGTGGAATGTGGTCCAAATTTGGCTTATAACACACGATGCGGGCATGAAAATAACAGATAAAGATCATGAAATGTCCGTGGCCATCGATAAGATTTTCGAAGGCAGTCAGCCTCAGGGAGAAAAAACCGCTTCTTCGGGAATGCATCCTGATGTAGTCAAGCTTTTTACAGATGGTGGATCTCGAGGCAATCCCGGTCCTTCAGCTATCGGTTATGTAATTATGGACATGGAAGACAATGTTCTCGAAGACAAAGCACAATATTTGGGCGTCGCTACCAATAATCAGGCAGAATATACAGCTCTCAAAATGGGCCTTGAAGCCTGTCAGCGCATGGGTGTTAAAGAAGTTAATTGCTATCTAGATAGCTTACTAGTGGTCAATCAGGTCAATGGCAGTTATAAAGTGAAAAACCAGGATTTATGGCCAATACACGATGCTGTTAACCAACTTAAAGATAGTTTTAGACATGTGCATTTCAAGCATGTGCCTAGAGAGTTTAATAAACTAGCCGATGCGGCAGTCAATAGAGCTCTCGATGAGCATATGGACAAGCATAAGAACTGATGTTATAATAATTAGTGGTCAGATTATTGACTAATCGCGTGCCTAAAAAGCACGAGGAAAGTCCGGGCAGCACAGGGAAATGGTAGTCGCTAACGGCGACCGGGGGTGACCCTAGGGAAAGTGCCACAGAAACCAAACCGCCAAGTTTACTTGGTAAGGGTGAAAAGAGCGAGGTAAGAGCTCGCAGTTTCCATCGGTGACGATGGAAAATGGTAAACCCTACCTGCTGCAAGGAGATGGATTTCCTCAAGCCTAAAGCTTAGGAGTGTCCCGCTATAAATTCATCATTGAACCGCTCGAGCCAATGAGCAATCGTTGGCCTAGATAGATGATTAGTCTAGACAGAACCCGGCTTACAGATAGTCTGACCAACAAAAAACACCTGTTCTTTAGTGAACAGGTGTTTTTAATTTAAGTGTGTAAACTTATTTTTTAGCGGCTTTGACTACTGCAGTGAAAGCGTCAGGCTCATTGACGGCTAGCTCGGCTAAAACTTTGCGATCAAGCTGGATGTTAGCTTTTTTGAGACTTGCAATTAGTTGGCTGTAACTGGTGCCATTAATGCGAGCGGCAGCATTTATGCGTGCATTCCAGAGCTGCCTAAAGGTGCGCTTCTTGTTTTTGCGGTCTCTGGTGGCATACTGCATTGATTTAACAAGCGCTTGGCGTCCGCGTTTTACGCTAACTCGGTTAGGGTGGCTAAAGCCTTTGGTGGCTTTGCGGATTTTCTTGTGTTTTGCGTGACTGGCCACGCCTCTTTTAACTCTCATAATTTCTCCTTAACAAGCGTTTAAACGCCTAAGTTCCTTTTCATATTCTTGGCCATTTTGCCAGTTCGAGTGGTTAAACCAGTCAAAGAGCGCTTGCGACCACCGCGTTTTTTACTCAAAAAGTGGTTCTTGTTGGTGTGTCCAACACGAACTTTTCCATTTTTGCTGACTCGCACGCGGTCTTTTGTACCACTATGAGTTTTCAGTTTCGGCATTTTCTACTCCTTTAGCTTCGCCATTATTGGCAACTGGTTTCTTCCCACTACTTCTAATAACGAAGTTTAGTTGTCGGCCGGCAAGTTGCGGCTGTTGTTCAACTACTATTGTATCACCAAAATCTTCAATAATCTTTTTGGCGATGTTAAATCCGATTTCGCGGTGGGCTTGTTCGCGGCCTCGATACATTAAGGTAATTTTGACCTTGTGGCCAACTTCTAGAAATTTACGAACTTTATTGAGTTTAATTTCTAGATCATGTGCGCTGATTTTCAGTCCGCATCGCATTTGTTTCATATCCAGTGATTTGGAAGATTTGCGATTTTTTTGGAGCTGCTTGGTGCGCTGATAGTTGTATTTACCCCAGTCAACTATCTTGCAAACGGGAGGCTCGGCATTTGGTGATATTTCCACCAAATCAAGCTCGCGCTCCTTGGCTAAGGCTAAAGCTTCGTTTTTGGATAAGACTCCAAGTTGCTTTCCGTCCTCATCGATAACACGCATACTTTGTGCTCGAATCTGATCGTTCAAGCGGGTAAATTTAGCTATAGCTGTCGTCTCCTTAATATTGATTTAACTCAACTAGGATTCTAACAGATATGACTTCAGAGGTCAAATTGTTTTTGCTATTTTACTCCATGTTGGCGATATGCCAGAGCTTCACCAACATGACCCTCGCCGATGCAGTCGCTGTGTTCGAGGTCTGCAATGGTTCGTGCTACTTTGACAGTTCTCATATATGACCTGGCAGAAATATTTAGTTTGATGGCGGCAGTATCTAATAATTTTTTAGCTTCCTCAGTAAGATTGGCATGCAGCTGTATATCGCTATTAGTCATGTCGTTATTTAGTTTGCTGCCAGAGCCGTAGCGCTTGGCCTGAATGGATCTGGTATCTGCTACTCGCTGTTTTATTGATTTCTCTAAATCTAAATCTCTCACTCCACCCAGTAGTTTTTGGTGGTCTACATCTTGGACTGTGGCAAATAAATCAATCCTATCCAGAATCGGCCCCGAGAGCCGACGACGATATCTTACTATTTGAAAGGGCTGGCAACTACAATTGCCAGGCGTGCCGTAATATCCGCAAGGACAGGGGTTGGCTGTGGCTACCAATATGAAATTAGCGGGGTAATCCACGGCATTTTTAGCTCTCGCTATGCTTATCAAGCGATCTTCTAGTGGCTGTCTTAAGCTTTCCAATGTTGATCTGTGAAATTCTGGTAATTCATCGAGAAACAGTATGCCGCGATGCGCCAAACTGATTTCTCCTGGCCTGAGATTGAGGCCTCCACCAGTTACCGACACATGACTGGCAGTGTGGTGCGGTGCTCTGAACGGGCGTCGGGAAATTATACGGTCATAATTATTACTGGCTAGACTATGTAAATGTGTAACCTCTAGTACTTCTTCTGGGTTGAGAAGTGGCATAATGCTGGGAAGTGTTTTGGCTAACATGCTTTTGCCAGTCCCTGGTGGTCCGCTGAAAAAAATGTTATGTCCTCCGGCTGCAGCTATTTCCAGGGCTCTTTTAGCCTGGTACTGGCCAACTATTTCGCTGATGCCGACATTGCTCTCTGTGACCTCAACTTCCTTTTGTCGACTTCTGCTCATTCCGCTAGTTATGGAAGGTATTTGATCGGCTTGATTGAAGTGATCGAATATTTCTTTAAGATTGCTTACTGGGAACAGCATAACTCCAGGTACTAGTTGAGCTTGATCGAGATTGGCGCTAGGAATAAAGAAAGCATTTAATCCTTTTTGTCTGCCAGTTAGTATTTTGCCGATTATGCCACGCACCGGCCGCAACGAACCATCCAACCCTAGCTCGCCTATAAAACACTGATCAGCCTTGATCCTATCAGTTATCTGGCAGCTTGCTGACATAATGCTCAAAGCCATGGCTAAATCAAAACTACTATCAACCTTGGGCACATCGGCTGGAGCCAGGTTTAGGATTACTCGTTTTCTGGGCAGTAGGATACCGCAGCTTGCGAATGCTCCTCGAAGTCTTTCACGAGCTTCATCAACTGCTTTGTTGGCAAAACCTACCACCACGATATTAGGTAAATTATTGGACAGATGACACTCAACATCTACGATAATTCCATCATTACCCGCAGATATTATGCCTTTGACCAGAGAACTCATATCGGGACAAAGTAAAACACCTTGCCGGGGAAGAGACAAGGTGTTTTAAGTATAATTTAATGTTTTTGTTTGGGTTTGATTTTTAGCGGTTTTGGTTTTCCTAGTTGGGACAACAACTTGCGAGAAATTGTCGTCCCTTTGGTCGTTTTTATTTTTGAGCACTTAATTTATTCAAGTGCTAAATACATCTTATATAATAGATTAAAAGTCGTCAATAATAATTATGGTTAAATGTACACAAAAGCTGTGCATAACTTTTTTTAAGAACTACTTTTAGTTATTTTTTTGTTAGTTGGGCACTGTTAATTAAGCATAACAGGATTGACAAAAATGGCTGTTCGTGCTAGCATGAATAGTGTAAGTAACAAAAACAAAAACTTTCAAACAATCAGGAAAGCATTATCTCACCCTCTGGCGAGAGAATTACTTACCAAACGGGAGATCCAATTCCGTCCGTCGCTTCAATAAGCCCTAAAGGCTTAAAGGAGCGGTCAGTCAAGCTGGGGACGACAAGCGCTCAAATAGTCTAAAATAAGCAGTGCATTTGTCGTCCTAGCTACCAATTTCATCAATTTTTCCAAAAAAAGGGAAAATCCTCAATGGAAACAATCAGAAAACATAGAATAAAAGCTTTAGGCGCCTTGTTGGGCGTCGATTGTTTATTTTATGGACTTACGAATCCGTCTAGAGCTTCTGCCGTAGTGCTAATATTGGGATTTGTTCTACTAGTTATCAACATATTCGCCTTTGTAACAGGGGTGATGGCACTTGTTAAATGGTACGGCGTGAGTATCGGTAAACATCGTCTAAAGATTGAAATTATTATCACAGTAATCATCTCAACCTTGGTGGCGCTACAATCCAGTGGACAACTCACCTCTAAGGATCTGATTATCTTACTGCCACTGGCAGCCTTAGGGTACTTTTATTTATCGTATAAAAAAGCCTAGCCAAAGCATTACAATTTTTGGCTAGTTTATGCTTGTCGCAAGCTGTATAATATAAGATATGAATCCTAAAAATAGTGAAACTAATAAGCCTGATACAGTAGGTCAGGCTGAAATTGCTCCTGAAGTACCAGAAAAAGCAACTGGCGAACTGATAGCTAGTCCTGAAACTTCAGTGGCCACCCAGCAACCAGTAGTCACAACAGCGGTACAATCGACCGATGATATACTCGCAAAAGTTGATGAATCACAAAATGATTCAGCTAATGCAGTAGTTCCGACAACAAATAATGTTGTAAATGATGTAAAAGATGATGGTGATTTGATTGAAAAAGAGTGGGTCGACAAAGCCAAAAAGATTGTTGAAAACAACCGACACGACCCATTTAAACAGAGTGAGGAGCTAACTGTTTTTAAGGCCGACTACATGAAAAAGCGGTACAACAAGAACATTAAAGTAGATAAGTAGTTATTATGACAACGATTATTATAATTTTGATTATCTTTTTCACCATGGTCTTGATAGCTGCGCCCATAATTTACTTCCAAACCAGAACAACTTTTCGTGAGCAAAAAAATTATGAAAGGGGCCTCAAAATGGTGCCTTTGTACATCCATTTGCCGCCAGTTAGTGAAGATGTGGAGGGCGGTAACAGGGACGAAAGAGATGTTGTGCAGGAAACAATATCTAAAGCTGAAATTATTTACAGTATAATTGGTAGCACTTTTGAAAAGGGTTTGAAGCGTAATTTTTACGGTCAGCGTCATTTTGCATTCGAGATTGTAGGCAATAAAGGCATGATCCATTTCTACGCTGCTGTACCAATATCGATGCTTGAAGTTGTAAAACAAGCAATACTCAGCGCCTACCCCTCTGCCAGATTAGAAGAAGCTGCTGAGCACAATATTTTTAATCCGGTCGGTAAGGCGAGTGGCACATTAGGCGGTGAGTTTTCACTGAAACAACACTACGCATATCCCATAGCTACTTTCGAAGATTTAAAACGCGATGCCATGCAATCTCTGTTGAGTGCCTTGGCTAGTCTCACTAAAGAGGATGGTGCCGGGATACAAATCTTAATGCGTCCAGCCGACCCTGAATGGCGTAAAAAGGCAGCGGATATGGCTAAGAACAAGCGTAAGGGCGGAGGTGGCCTAAGCCCTATGGAACTTCTCAAGAGCGTTCCAGGAGCGATGGTTAAACCACCTGATACAAACAGTTCTGGCGAGTCTAAA
>Ga0214923_10003008_pt1 | contig 21567 bp, 23 predicted proteins | sample LL1510_MetaG_FD_177993 | JGI IMG/M metagenome (GOLD analysis project Ga0214923, IMG submission 177993) | Freshwater microbial communities from Lake Lanier, Atlanta, Georgia, United States - LL-1510 | ecosystem: Environmental > Aquatic > Freshwater > Lake | place: USA: Georgia | collected...
ATTGCTAATTATTAGCAAGGGAATACCAATATATAACCAATCTATAAACTGAATTTGCAAACCTAAGGTGGTACTTATAAATCCAGCCATAAAAATATTGGGAGCTGTTCCAATTAATGTTGTGATGCCTCCTACACTTGCACCATAGGCGATTGATAATAAAATACTTATTGAAAAGTTACTTATGTTATGATTATCGGTTAATAATTTACTATCTTTCAAAACAGAAATTATAGACAATGCTATAGGTAACATCATCATAGCAGTTGATGTATTATTTACAACACTACTTATAACTGAGGTTGTCAGTAAGAAACCCAATATTAATGAATTCGGACTTTTACCTAATATTTGCAATATCTTTAGGGCAAATCTTTTATGGAGTCCAGTATTTTCCAAGCCCACCGCTAAAAAAAATCCACCTAAAAATAGAAATATAATTTGATTGGAAAATGGTCTTGCCGCCTCTTGAAAGCTAATAATATCAAAAAGGGGAGAAATAACTAAGGGTAATAAGGCTGTCGCATAGATTGGTATGGGTTCAAATATCCAAAATACTGACATTAATAATCCTAAGCCTGCAGTCCTCCATGCAGAAGTTTCCATACCTTCGGGAGGTGGAATCAGTAATATAACAATAAATAATATTATTCCTGATATTAATGATATTTTCTTTAAATTTGAATACTGATTCACCTTAAGTCTTCTAAAATAGATTTTTCAATTTCAAGAGTAAATGATGAGGGACTTTTTTCTTTTTTTGGAGGATTTCCAAAAATTCTAAATGGCTTTCGATAAGACTCGGATTGATTAATCACAACCATATCAACTTTATTTTGTGATACCAAAGAAGTTATTTCAATAAAACTACCCAATCCAGATGAGCCTTTAAAAAGCATATCAAAATATCCTTTAAAATAATCATTCATATTACCCGGAATAAATATATCCAAAAGACTCGGTGGAAGTATATGCCATAATCTACCAGATATTAATATTTTAGGATAAAAATTGTAGTTACCTTTTAATGAAACTAAATTCTGTTTTTTTTCAATAAAAAATCTATATCCAATATCTGTTAAATTAATTTTCAATCCGTAATAATCTAAATATATTGAAGTTAATATTTGAAAATTTCCAAATTTTTCTGAAATTTTTACTTTTGGTACTTCAATGATAAAATTATCTTTTGTGTTACTTAAAGAGAATATAACTTCTCCAGATGGAGAGTTTAATTTTAGATCAATCTTTGTTAATTCTAGAAACTTCTTCATTCTAGTATATTGATTAATATCAGAATCCTTCAATTTATTATTCGGTGAAAATAATAATGTTAAATTTGCCTCAGAGACATTTAAAGTGCAGGAATAATATCTGCAAAAAGTAGAATATGTATTGCTTTTTTTAATTATATCTTCATTTAAATTATTCATTAAAAAGTAATACCAATCGATAAAATCAATTGCAGAAAACTCTTTTCCAGTAAAGTGAGAAGTTCTTCTAATTAAATAAGTTTCTTTAGTATTAATCTGTTTGAGAGTATATTTTGTGTGTATGTGGAGAATATCATCTTTTAAGGGGTAAATATCTGATTCTGTATTTTTAAAATATTTATCACCTCTCTTTGATATAGATGTTGTTAAATATAAATCTCCATCAATATTTTTCTTCATTATTGCTTCTTTTTCTGGACTTAATCCTCCAAATAATATCTCATACTCACTTCCCATAAAAGAAGAATTTCTAATCTCATTATGTGTAGAGAAATATTGTTCCCAATATTCATAATGATTTGAATTTTTATTATTACAATTTGTTATAATCATTATTAAAATTAGGTAAACTAAAGTATAAGAATATTTAATCACAGGCTTTCCAATCTTTTTATACTATTTTCCTTTGACATAAAAATACCAACCATAGCTATATTTAATCCAAGACTGTCTTTGGTAAATAAGAATCTAAAAATATCGAATAACAATTAGCAAGAAATTTCGAAAAAATTAGATTTTCAAGTAAGCATACTTTAATCTATTGTAAATCTGAATTTATAAATTTTAATAAATATTTCTTACCAAATGCAAAAAATTTTACCTATATATGAGATTATTGATCAAATTAAAGATGGATTAAAAAACAACAGTACCGTAGTACTATCTTCTCCTCCAGGTTCAGGAAAAACTACAATTATACCTTTAGAGTTACTAAAAGAAGTTTGGTTATACAAAAAGATCTTAGTTTTAGAACCAAGAAGATTAGCAGCTCGAAATTCAGCGATAAGGGCTTCTGAATTATTGGGAGAAAATATTGGAAATACAATTGGTTATCGAATAAGATTTGAATCCAAAGTTTCTAGCAACACTAAGATCGAATATATAACAGAAGGGATATTTTTAAAAAAAATTCAAAATGATCCTGAATTAAGTGATACAGATTTAGTTATCTTTGATGAATTCCATGAGAGAAATTTAAATACTGATTTAGCCTTGAGTCTATTGGAATTTTCACGTAGTATTTTTAAAAATAATATTAAAATTCTTATTATGTCAGGAACTCTAAATCAACCCGAACTATTAGAATTTTATCCATCTGCTTTATTTTTAAATTCGAATGGGTCAAATTTTCATGTTGATATCAATTACCTCAATGAATATAAAAAGTTTAGTCCTGACTTAGTTTATAACATTATAAAGAACTTAGATAATACACAAGGGGATATTTTAGTTTTTTTGCCTGGAAAATATGAAATTGATAAAACATATAATTTATTAATTTCATCTAATTTGGATAATTTAGTCATATATAAATTACATGGGGACCTACCATTTGAAGAACAAAAAAAAGTATTTTTTCCCTTAATAAATAATAGAAAAATTATATTATCAACTAATATAGCTGAAACTAGTATTACAATTGAAGGTATTACAATTATAATTGATTCAGGTTTAAAAAGGAGATTAAAATTTGATATTCGATCAGGTATGAATAGACTTATCACTGAAAGGATAGGATTAGATTCAGCAGGACAAAGAAAAGGAAGGGCAGGAAGAACTAAAAATGGAGTTTGCTATAGATTATGGACTAAATATGAGGAAAAAGATTTTTTATCAGTAACTCCTCCAGAAATAATATATTCTGATCTATCTAATATTCTATTAAATATAAAGAAATATGGGGCTAATTTGGATGAAATGAGGTGGATAACGCGACCTCCACTTCAAGCTATAAATAAAGCTGAAGAATTGCTAATTGATTTAGGTGCAGTTGATAAATCTGGAAAAATAACTAGTCTTGGGGAGAGAATGACTGATTTATCAGTGGAAGCCAGACTTTCAGCAATGATTCTTAAATCTTCTGAATATGGATTTAATTCAATAGCAATTCAATTAGGTGTACTACTTTCAGATAAAATTTTTACTAATACAGAATTTAGCAGCACTGATTTATCATTAAAAATAGATTTTATAAATTCTAATAATTTTAAAAATCATCCTTCATTCATTAGATTTAATAATTTATATAAGGAATTATCATATTTAATCAATAAGTCAACATCTAAAAATGACTTATCTATAGGTGTAATATTAGCCTTTGCATTTCCAGATAGAATTGCTAAAAATAGAGAAATTGGAAAAGAAAAATTCAAGCTAAGTTCTGGAAAGGGTGCATTTCTTTCTAAAGAAGATCCTCTCTGCCAGTCTGAATTTATTGTGATAGCTGAGCTAGATGGAGATCTGCAAAATTCAAAAATCTATCAATGTGTCAGTATAACTAAAAATGATATAATGAAATATTTTTCTGAATATATTGAAAAAAAAGAGATTTTTTCATTTGAAGGAAATAAAATTAAGTTTATCCAACAATTTTATTTAAAAGAACTTTTAATCGAACAGAAAGAAATAAGATCTACAAAAGACATGGACTATTCTAAAGCAATACTCGAATATTTAAAGAATAACAAATGCAAAGATTTAAATTGGAATGATGAAGTAGTTATTTTTTGTAAGAGAGTTAATCTAATTTCAAGATTTTCTTCTAACTTTAGTGCAATTCATATAGATAGTCTTAAAGAAAATCCTGAAAAATGGTTGAGTAATTTTATAATAAATTTTAATAGTATTACACAATTAAAATCATTAAGCCTAGTATCTATTCTAAAATCATTTTACACTTACCAACAACTTATTCAACTAGATAAAGAAGTTCCTGAATACTTTCTATCACCTGCGGGCAATAAAATTCAAATCGATTATTCAGAAAATGATATCATTATTCAGATCAAACTTCAGGAACTTTTTGGACTTACCTATGTAAATGCGTATGCATATGGTAATATTTTACCCACTTTTCATCTGCTTTCACCTGCAGGAAGACCAATTCAAGTAACTAAAGATTTGGAGAGTTTTTGGAAAAATACATATCCCGAGGTAAAGAAAGAATTAAAGGGAAAGTACCCCAAACATCCTTGGCCTGAAGATCCTTACTCAGCAGTGCCTACAGCAAGAACCATAAAGGCTAATTTGAAAAATTAATTATATTAAATTTTTATTTTTCCTTGTTATGGTAATAGAATCTTTAGTACGCCATCCAGATCTTAGTAGTTCAGAAAAAATTGAAATCCCCTCCTCTAATGGATCAGATTTACTTTTTCCAGTTCGTAGTACACCAGTTAAATCCAAAACCATCAATCCATATATCCAAGACCACATTGTTCTAGCCACAGAAGGATAGAAATGTCTATCGACATGAAAGTCCCCCCTTTTTAATCCCTTCTTAATCATAGATAAGAAAACTCTATAACTTATCGGCATGACATTCAAAACTTTTCTATGAATAAGTCCATCACCCGAATGAAACATTAGCTTATGTAATTCTTTATTTTCCTGTGCGAATTTCCAATATGCCCTTGCTATCGCTCCTAACTCTTCATAAGAATCCTTACTGGAATTTACTGCCTCTTTTAACATTCCAGTTAGGATAACTTCTCCTCTTATGATTATGCTTTTAATTATTTCTTCTAAATTTTCAAAATGAGCATATGGACTAGCCACACTACAGGAGAGCTTATCTGCTATATTTCGCATTGAAAGACGTGCTATCCCTTCTTGTCTTACAATTTGCTCAGCCGCATCTAAAATTTCATCTCGGCTTAAACTATTTCTCATTCTTCTAATTTTTCCGTGCATCATTTCTTCCTGATTTAACATTTAATAGAATAGGATTTTTTTTTGCAAGCAGTGGATTTAGTCGAAAAAAGAAAAAATAGTCAAGCAGTTTTTAAAGGAGGACTACTCGACTTTTAAAGGTTTAAGAATATATTAATTTAAATATCTTCAAATCTTTTATATTTATTATTAGCCTCATCCCAGATATGACAACTTCTTACCTGTTTTAGATAATATTTTATACTAAATTTATTTTCTAAAATATCATCTTTATAAGGAGAATTTTTCAATTGCTTATAGGCATTCCTTAAATAATAAGATGGAATAGCAGTAGATAAATGATGGGGAGTGTGTATGTCAATATTAAAATGAAGAAAGGAAAGCCATCTAGGAAATAATGAGTTATAGGTTGAATTAATTTGAGCCTTGTATTGATTCCACTCTTCTTCATTATAAAATTTCATTTCCTCAGATGTATGATGTTGATAAGTATAAATTGACATCCAAAATTGAAAAAACAAGGCTGGAATTATATAAAAATGAAAAAAAGCATATATAGAATCATAATATATACTAAACGAAAAAATACATATCATAGAAATAGCTAACAATATTTGAGATAGCACTACTTTTTTTCTTTGCGATTCATTAAATTTAGATGGAATAAAGTGAGTGATTATATTATGAAAGAAAGAACCAATTGGTGGAAAATATCTTGATAATTTATACAAAAATGCAAAAAAAGAATTATTCCTTTTTAACTCTTTATATTTTTCTATAGTCAGAGGAATCCAAGCATTATCATAATAGATATCATTCGGATTAACTATTAATTTATTAGTGTGTTTATGATGTGCATTATGAGAAAACTTCCATCCATAGTAAGGATAGATTGGTGCAATAAAAAATAGATGTCCTAATATATCATTCAGTTTGTTATTTTTAAGGAATGATTGGTGTCCGCAATCATGCCCCAATACAAAGAGAGAGGTGACGGCGGTGCCTGCCAAGAAATATGCAAAAGGCCAAGCCCAATATATATTATTTATATAAGTATATGCTAATATAAATAATGAAAATATATAAAAAGTAGTACCTGAAAATGTATAAAATAATGCCAGTCCTGTGCTAGGTTTGAAATATTCTTTAGAAATTACTTTTCTAATTCCTTCTAAAGTAGATTTATCTAATAAATTATTTTCATTCTCAATTATATTTTTTTCGAGTGTAATACTCATGACAACCTCTTCTAATTTAGAGAAAAAATTTGACCTTATAAGTCTAAACCTCCATTAAATCTAACGATGTTAAATTTGCAACTCTGATTTGGACTTCGTATAGTAAAGAAATTTTAAATTCGATCCTGTCTAAAAAATTCCCTAATTTTAAAATCTCTAGAAGATTCAGCTAAAAGTGTAAGTTCAAAAATTGACTCTAACCAAAGAAGTCGTTCATGAATACTTAAAAAAGAGTATTTTCTTAGATCATCTTCATCTAACTCATAGAAGAAGTTTGCCTGTACTTTTTTATTCATTAAATTCTTTTGCTTTATTTAAAAATTCAATATCTTTCATATCTTTAGGTCTTGCTGATTCCATTTTCATTGTAATTAAATCTTCAATAGAAGCTAAATAGAGTTCAAAATTATCCACTGATTTAGTAATTTTTCTATTAAAAGCCTCTTGAAAATCCAAGGGATGTTTAATTATTATATCTATTACTTGGTGAGAATGTTTTTCATTATAGAAGCTAAAAGCAATTAAATTCTTTTCTTTAATCCAATACTCCACTTTCTGAGGATCCGCCAAATGTATAGGATCTTCTGGTAAAGTAGGAATATAATTCCCCTCGCCTAATACTTTTAAAAGTGAAAGAATATTTGATCTATCAGTAGAAATAACAAGATCAAAATCAAATGTAGCACGGGGTACACCATGAAGATTCACAGCAACACCACCAACAATTAAATACTTAATTTTATTGTCATACAATGATTTCAATAAGTCAATATAAAACATAAGTTATTTTACGCACCTTACATATGCTTTCACATCTGTATTTTCAAAGTTTAATATTTCACCAGTATAAAGAGATACTATCATAACTTTTCCTGGAGGATTTGTAGAGACTGATGATGTCCAAAACCAACCAAAATCTTTTAATTCTTTCCATGAATTTGTAAGCTCTTTACTTGTAGGTAGCCTTTTATTTAATCCCTTGCAATACAAATCAGCTTCTTCTTTGGATAAAGATAATTTATTTGGATTACCATCCCAACTCAATCCTGCAATTAAAATATCTCCTAATTTTTTATCTGGAGCTAATATGTATTTATTATCCTTTTTAATAGAAATTTCTTCTTTTTTATTAGATTCAACTGGAGATAATTTTGTTTCTGTTATTTCTTTTTTTTGTATTTCTTTTGTATCTTCTATTTTCTCTTTTGATTTAATTAGATTATCTTTATTCATCTTTTCTATTTTTTGATCTACACTCTCTAATACTATTTCTTCTTTGGGTAAATTTAATTTTTTCTTTTTTCCATTTCTTTTTATTGATTCCTTATCTAATTTACTTAAGGTCTCATCATCAAATTCTAATAGTATTTCTTCGTTAAAAATTTGATTATTATCAATATAAATATTTATACTCTTATCTAAGTATCCTTTTTTACTAAGTATAATAGAATAAATTCCTCCCTCTAAGTAAAATTCAGCTGGTGTTATTGACTTATGGATTTCTAAAGAGTGGGAGTATATTTTAAAAGTAGCATTAGATGGATTCGATTTCAAAATTATATTCTTGGTTAATTTATTTTCTTCTGAAAATATATAAAAATTTATTAATATATTTAATATTAAAATATTTCTAAATATCATATTTTAATTTCCATATTTATATTATAGTACATTTGTTGCTTCATTAATATATTTTTCAATCTCAGCTCTATTTTCTTGTCCTATTGTTTGAATAAATTTCTCAAACATTATGTGCTCAGAAACATTTAATGCTAATGAATGACATCCATCAATTATCAATAATCGTTTTAAAAAATCAACACCCTTATAATCACCCGATAATACTTGATTCTCTAAAATATAACGAATATTTGTTGGATGCCAACCTTCTAGAACATAGATAAGTCCCATTTTTAAATTAAAGTACTCTTCTGAATTTAGTATTTCTAATATTTCTAAGGAATTTTTAAATCCAACTTCTTTTATTTTTCCTGAAATACCTAAAAATATTAATATTATTTCTTTAATCGGAGATTTTTGTTTATTATTCGAACTCAATCGATAAGTAAATTCATTTCCTTTATACAATCTACTATAATAATAGGCTTCCCTTCGTAGTTCAAATGAATTTCTTTCATTACCATTTAATCTCTCACTAATAAAATCTATAAACTCATCTCCCAATTTAGGAGTAATTTCTTCGGAATCTACAAATTGATTAAATAACTCATAATTATAATCTGTACAACAGGATATTATTTTATTTTTATAATCTTCTGGTAATACTTTTAACCCAGCTACTACAAACAAAGGGTTTAAATCGAATAATAAATATTCTAGTTGTTTTTGAGATAGGCTAATTAAATTTTTTATTTTATTAGTTTTTTCGGAGACTCTAATAGTTTGTATATTTAAATTAATATATTTATTTTTAAAATAATTTTCTTTATTTTTTATTAAGCTATTTAAATAGATATATTCTTCGCCCAAATAAGAAATTAGCTTATGATAGATTTGATAAGGATGTTCATTTAATAATATTGATAGATATGTTTCAACAGCTAATAAATATTCTAAAAATTTATAGCCTCTATAATCAGAACTTAACAAGTGGTACCTTAATGATTTTTCAATTAAATGATAATTATCATTTAAATTTTTTATATTTTGGGCTAAATCAAAAATAGGATGGATACCTGTAGGAAAATCCCCTTTCCTATATAAATAAATATAATCTATAATTTTATTAATAAACTCATTACATTTATCTTTGTCTCCATTAGATAATTGTAACTTTTTTGAAAGCTCTGTGCCAAGATAAAATCTAACCATCACTTTGCTCCTTTAATTTTTCGAATGATAAATAATCCCTTCGAAACTTTTCTCCACCTAAAGAAAGAATTTTTTCCTTAAAAATATTTAAAGAATTTTGCTTTTCAATTCCTTTAAAAAATTCAATAATTATAACTTTTTTTATAAAATATAAACCACGATAATTTCCTGATAGAACATAAAATTTTATAATCTTATCTAATATAAAAAATTGTGGTATACTTTCATTTTCATTTATGAATATCCTATTTGTAATTAATAATTTAAATCCTATTTTGAGTAAGTAAGACTGACTAATTATTTGAGAATTCAGAATATCTTGTTTCATCTCTAAGTATTGAGTATATAGCTCTAAAATTGAATAAATATAATCATTTAGTTCTATTTTTTCTTTATCTGAGAGCTTTGATCTACTATTTAATTCAGTAGAATTATAAAAATAATCCATAATCAGAGCCTTCTATTATAACTTCTCCAGATTGAATTAACTTATTTAATATAAATAAAATTCTACTTCTAGCTTCTAATTCTTCTTCAATAGTATAAACTAATTCTATTTCATTTTTAAATAATATTTTTGCGGCTCTCTCACCAATACTCTCATAAAATATTTTTTTAAAACCCAAATCTAAATTTTTTATTGCTCGTACTATAAAAATATTATCAACTTCTCTGGCAATTTTCTGAATTGATTTAGTATCACAGTTCAATAATTTTCTAAATTCCTTAGGATTTATTGATAAACTTTCAGAATCTGGTTGTTTTGCTTTTCTTAATAAAAGGGTGTATTTAGTAAATTTTAGTATAAATTCTACTAATTTCTGAGAATAGTTTTCTTCTTTATTGTCTGTTATGTAATCTTCACCAAATAGGGATAGTAAAATTTCTATAACTAAATTTGGCGAATACTTATATTGAATTGCAGATATTCCCTCTAATATTATCATTTTTTGTAAGAAATCTTTTCCATGAAAATCACCTGATAAAATATGCCTGGAAAGTATAGATTGAATTTCATTTGGATCTATTTTATCTATTACCATTTCTAATCCAAGTTTTAGAAATGAATCCTCTATACTCTTTAATTCTTCAGTTAAGGAATCAGATCCTTCATCACTATATATAATTGAATATTTTAATATTCTTTCAACAAGATCTATGCACTCTTCCTTTTCTTTGCTTCTGCATCTGATTCTATCAGTAAATTCATTACCTTCATAAAACTCTTCCATGTATCACATACCGTAATTTATAATTTTTTAGCTAATATAATTTTGCCACATTTCTTAGGTTTTCCAGTTATATAAATTGCTTCTAAGTTATTCAAATTAGTTTTATCTGCACAGATATAACATTTTTCTTCACCTGAAGCATTAAAAGGTGGTATCCAAAAAAATATTTTTTCACAATTTAATGAGGGTGAAATTCTAGCAGAATCTATCTTATATTCCAAAGTAACTACGCTACAATACTGATTTAAGTTTACAGTAGTACAAAAACCATCAGCTCTTAATGATATTATAAATATTACATTTAAACATAAGAATATCTTACTAAAGTACATTATAAAAGATTAATCCTTACCCCCACCATTCAAAAAGGCTGAAATCTTTCTTACCAAAAATCTCGGAGAAAATCTCGTTCCCTCGACTAAAAGAAAATTCATTATACCAGCAATAATAACAACTCTACCATTTTTCATGGCATTGAAACCGATCTTTGCTACTTCTTTTCCTGTCATAACTAAAGGACTTTTAAATAAAGCTGTTTCTTCCATTTTTGCTCTTAATTGAAAAGATGTGATAGTTGGTCCAGGACATAAAGTAGTTGCTGTAACTCCTGTTCCAATTAATTCTTCAGCAAGTCCTTCGGTATAATGTAATACAAAAGCCTTAGATGCGTAGTATCCGCTCATATATGGCCCCGGTTGAAAAGCGGCTGAAGAAGCTACATTTAATATTTTCCCTTTTTTATTGGAAAGCATTGCAGGAAGGTATCTTTTTGTTAACTCAACTAGTGATGATATATTTACCTGTATCATTTCAAGTTCTTCATTTAATGGGATCTTAGATACGTGACCCTTGATTCCAAAGCCTGCGTTATTAACTAATGTTTCTACAAATAATTTATTGCTCTCAGTAAACTCATATAATTTTAATGGAGCAGAGGCTTGAGAAAGGTCAAGCGGAAAGATATATATTGTAGTACCATACTTATCTTTCAGTTCCTTAGATACTTCTTCTAATTTTTCTTTTCCTCTTGCGACAAGAATTAAGTTTCTTTTTTCTTGTGCAAATAAATGTGCTAATTCATACCCTATTCCTGTAGATGCTCCAGTTATTAAAACATATTCACTCATATTTATCCTCCACTGATCTTTTAATTATCTTAATTTTATCATAAATTGATACTGTCTTTAATATAGAACATTTTATTTTTTAGAAATATATTAAGAATTAAATCCTATTTTATTTTTCTTTAGATGTAATTAAATAACACAATTGAAAAATTAAAATGTCATTAATTAATTTATATCCCTTTTTTACCATTTATAATTATATTTTTTTACTTTACATCATTCATACACTTTAAATGTTTACATTAGAGAGGTGTTCTATGGTTCCTTTTGGTAGAAATTGGATACAACTACCCGGTGGCTACGAAGTTTCTCTAGCAATAGCCGGTGGTGGATGCAAAGCTTTTTATGGTCTGGGAGTTGGGTATCAACTTAGAAAATTTGGTATAAAATTCAAAGGAATTTCTGGTGTAAGTGCGGGTGCCGCTATGATGCTAGGAATAGTATCAGAATCTGAAGAGCTAGGTTTAAATTATATGGCAAACCTCGCCCAAAGAAATACTAGTAATTTTAAACTTTCGAGGATTTTGAAAGGTCAAACTCCTTTTCCTCATGAAAATATCTATAGAAGGACTATAAGATATTCTATAGATATAGAAAAAATTCGTAATACAAATATCAAGATTTACATACAGACAATCGCCGCAATTCCTAAAATAGATAAATTCACTGACATGATTAATAAAACAAAAATTATTCCTCAAACCGCCAGTGCATTTATTTTAGATGAAGCAGATAAGCTAAAAGGAATACCTTGTGATCGAGTAGAAAAAATAAAAGAGAAGTGGAATTTTAGAGAAATTATATATACGAATGATGACTTACATGATTCACAAATCGTGGAGCAGATCATCCTCAATTCATCCTCGGTTCCACCTGTAATTTCATTACAGAATAAAGATTCCACTTATTTTTTTGATGGTGGACTTGTAAATAATCTTCCATTAGAGGTTTTTTCTAATAAGGAAAAGAAAATAGGAGTTTACTATGAAGACTCAACTATTTTTGGAAAAGACCCTGAGATACTAAAAAATACTCTCTTAATCAGGCCCTCAAGGGAGCTAAAAGTTACTTCCTTTGATTATACTAATCCAAGTGGTATAATTGATGCATTTGAGTTAGGAAAACAGGATGCACTTGCAATTAAAAACAAAATATTAGATTTTTGCAAGATACATTTCTTTGATTCCCTAGTTGCTTAATGATTAAACTCAGTGTAAATATTAATAAGATAGCTACATTGAGAAATTCCAGGGGTGGAAACATCCCTGATTTAATCGATCATGTGAATATTATTCTCTCATCGGGTGCTCATGGCATTACGGTTCATCCAAGAAGCGATGAAAGACACATCACTAAAAAAGACGTTTTATTAGTATCTGAATTTATAAAAGATTATAATTTAAAATATAATAAAAAAATAGAATTTAATATTGAAGGGGAACTTTCTGACAGATTTCTTTCAATTGTCTTAGAGGCAAATCCAACCCAAGCAACTTTAGTTCCTGTATCTCCCGGAGAAATTACCTCAGACCATGGCTTCGATTTAAAAAAAGATAAATCCGAGCTAAATAAGTATCTTTCAATAATTAAAGATAAGGGTATTCGTACTGCAATTTTCGTTGAAACTGAGATTGAAAATTTAAAGAAACTTTCCGACATACCAACGGATAGAGTAGAATTTTACACAGGTCCATTCGCTAATGAATTTGAAAAAGGTAATGGAGAATCTTCTTTTGAAAATTATAAAAATGCATCAGATATTGTACTTTCTAATAAAATTGAAATCAATGCAGGGCATGATTTAGATCATTTAAATTTAAAATTATTTAATAGGTTACCTGGATTACAAGAAGTTTCGATAGGGCATAGACTTATATCTTATTCACTTAGGGTAGGATTACAGAATACAATTCAGCTTTATCTCAAAACTCTTGAAGAAGTTGCCTAGCACTCGAAAAAAAATCATCCTGTTCTATCAGTAAATAGGCCGCTCTCTCTAGAGATTGTAATTTTTTCTTTTCAGTTTTTTGGTATGGATGATTTCTTAATTCTCCTAAAAATAATTTAAGATGAGATTTTGCTTTTTCTAAATCTCCTAGTTTTACATTTTTTCGGACTAATTTCCAGTTTAAAGTTAATGTATTATTAACTGTTTCTTCATCTTCAAGATGTTTCTTTTTTATATAATAAGATACATCCCATAAGCCAGAGAAAGGATCTGATTTAGCTTTTTCTTGATAATATATATCCTTATAATTATATTTAACAGGTAAACTATATGTAATGATTTCATCTTTCATTTGAGGCGTAATACATTCTGAAAGCCCACCTAAATTTAACATCGCTGAATTTAATATTCCCTGTTTTAAAAGGGAAACCATAATTTCTTTAGACTTTTCTTCATCTTTTGAACAAAGCAATTCTAATCTTGTAAGAGTTCCTAATAGTCTTGTTTCCTCTTTTTCTTCTAATATTTCTGGCTTTCCTAAATTTAGAGCCATGGTTCTCAACATACTTTGATAAAGAGGATCAGAACCTGCAATACTAACTGATTTTCTAATAGCAGTAAAACTCTCATCCATTTGTTTTTGATTATAAAGTAAGACAGCTAAATTATAACAAGCATGTGCATCTTTTAATGTTGAATCATAACATCTAGCCTTAAGTGTTTCAATAGAGCGAATTCTATCATTTTCGTCCCCATAAAAATCTAAAATAATCTTTTCACTTAAACCTAAGTATTCTGGGTTTATGCCTGGTTTTGCCATTAACCTGATGATCCCAGATTCTTCATTAATTGAGGAACAACTTCCCATTATGCCGAGACATAATACAGTTGTTAGAATAATTATAAGAAGAATTATCTTTTTAGATTTTATATAATTAAAAAGTGATACAAGAATCATCTAATTTATCCATTATGTCTATAATTATTTTTAAATTCTCAATTCTTCAGTTATTTACACTGTCTTCCATATAATTTTATTCAAAAATAATTTCATTTTATAGTATATTAAATAAAGTAATTCTTTATTTATAAAAAAAACTTAGTAAATATAGAGAATTCTTATATTATAACTATCTATTTAAGACTAAGAATACTGAATATATATATTCTCCGTTTTGTATATTATATTCAAAATCATCCATTTTTCAAAATAAAAATATAATCCATTTATATTATACAGAAAAAAATAGACAATCAATGGAAAAAAAATCTTTTATGACTTGCAAAAAATTTTCAAATATTAGAGCGTCAATTTTATGGGTTTGTTACAAGCCCTATTAGCCTGTAAACTGTCTTTATTTAGGACTTTTCATTGGCATAATCACAAAATTAAATTTATTAAATAGGTTGTAATAGCCGGAGGAAATAACACATGGCAGACATGGAAAAAATTAAAGCGATTATCGTTGAACAACTCGGAGTTGACGAGTCTGAAGTTACTCCTGAAGCACACTTCATCGATGACTTAGGTGCTGACTCTTTGGATACTGTAGAACTAGTAATGGCTCTAGAGGAAGAATTTGGTATCGAAATCTCTGATGAAGATGCTGAAAAAATTCAGACTGTTGGTGATGTCGCAAAATTTATCGACAAACTTAAGTCTTAATGAAATTTTTAAGATGGGTTTTATTTACTAAAGCCCATCTTAAAATACTAGTCATTCATAGCCACGAAACCCTTATATAACCCACTAAATTCTGACCGAAAAAAAGAACTATCTAACTATTTGAAAAAGTTAGGGGTTCCTTATTCAAATTTAAATTACTTCCAAACTTGTTTTATTCATAAATCTTATTGCAACGAAAATTTTGATTTTCCTTACGACAATGAGAGACTTGAAATATTGGGAGATTCTGTTCTATCTCTAATCACAGTAGATTTTATATTTAATTCCTATCCAGACTTTTCGGAAGGAAAAATTGCAAAGATCAAATCTCATGTAGTCTCTGAAGCTATATTAGCTGAAATTGCCAACTATCTAGGACTCTCGAAGTATTTAATAATGGGTAAAGGTGAGATTGAAACAGGTGGAGCATTTAAAACCAGAAATCTTGCTAATCTCATGGAAGCCTTTTTAGGAGCTTTTTATCTAGATTCAGGATTAGAAGAGGTAAGAATATGGTTTACACAATACATAGGAAAATATGTTCTTGATACAAGAAAATCTGTTGCTCAAAGAGATACCAAAACTAGACTACAAGAATTTTCTCAAAAGAAATACAAGTCCTTACCGGAGTACATTTTAATTTCTGAAACTGGACCTGATCATAATAAAATATTTACAGTTTCTGTAAATATAGCTAATTTTAAAGCAATAGGAATAGGAAAAAGCAAAAGAATAGCCGAAAAAGATGCGGCATTAAGACTTTGGAATAAAATTAACCCTGATAAAAATCACAATGGTAATTAAATGGTAAATTTTCTTTACAAATACAAAAAACTGAGAGTGAGAGTCGCAGGATTAATAGAGGATGATTCTGGGAGAATTTTATTTGTAAGACAGAGAAAGAAAAAAAAAGATTATTGGTTATTACCTGGTGGCGGTGTTGAATTTGGTGAAACTGCGATTGAGGCTCTAGAAAGAGAGATGAGGGAAGAATTAAATGTTTCTATAATTAATCCTGAATTCAAACTATTAAACGAAAATATAGATCCTAAAGGTGGGAAACATTTAATACAACTAATTTTCTCAGCAAAAATAAGTAATACAGAACCAGAGATATCTAAAAAAGAAAAGAAAACTGTTTTGGAATACAGATATTTTTCTATTGAAGATATTAAGGATTTAGAAATTAGACCAGATATCAAGTCTTACCTACAAAGTGAAACAAAAAATAATAAATCTATTTATATTAAAAGCGACTGGATTCAGGAATGAGTATAATCAAAGAAAATTCAGTAAATTTGGAAAATCATAATTATAAAGTTGTATTATCTGAATCATTTAATGGAATAAATGATTATCTATTAAATATTCAAAATGTGTCTTCTTTTCAAATTATAACAGAAAAAACACTCTATGACTTATATAATGTGGAACTTTCAAAAGAACTATCATCTTTAAATATCCCATTTCAATTTATAATTATCAAAGGAAAAGAATCGAATAAACATATCTCTAAAGTCGGTATCGTCTATAATCACTTAATAAAAAATAGAGCTGATCGAAAGTCTGTAATACTAGCATTAGGAGGTGGTGTAGTTGGAGACTTTTCAGGATTTATAGCCTCCACTTTTCTAAGAGGAATTCGATTTGTTCAGATCCCTACTACATTACTGGCATGTGTAGATTCTTCTGTGGGAGGAAAAGTTGCTGTAAATGCCGATTTGGGTAAAAATATGATAGGATCTTTTCACCAACCCGAATTAGTTTTTGCTCCCTTAAATACATTAACTAACTCACTCCCTCTAAAAGAATGGAAATGTGGTATATCAGAAGTAATTAAACATTCCCTATTAGATGGAGATATATTTTTTGAAAAAATGCAAATTATTACTAAAAAAAATTTTAAATCTGTGGATAATATTTCTTTTTATATAACTGAATCTGTAAGATACAAATCAAAAATTGTAGGAATGGATCCTCAAGAAAATGGAATTCGTGCTGTTCTCAATTTAGGTCATACAACAGGACATGCCATTGAATCATTTTTAAATTATAAAAAGATCTCACATGGAGAGGCAGTTGGGATAGGTATTATTACGGCTCTGATTTTATCTCAGAATAAGTTAGGATTATCAGAAAAAGTTATAAAAAATACAGTTAAAATGATGAAAAAATTAGGAGTTCCTTATAAAACTAATTTAAATCCCCCTGTTTTAATCGATCACATGAAACATGACAAGAAAAATTCCAAAGGTAAAATTTATTTTGTTTTACTATCCTCTCTTGGAGAACCTAAATTTGGTATTGAAGTTAGTGAGTCAGAAATAGCTAATGCAATACAAATTCAGACTAATTTATAAATAGACCATTGGAAATATATAACCCTTACTTACTATTAAAAATAGACAATAGAGATCTACTACAAGATCTATTACTTTATTTTTATATAGTATTATTTATTTTTTTGTTATACAATGTCACTAATTATTTAATAAATAAAATTTACCCCTCCAAGGAAACATCAGTTATATATAATAGAAGTAGAGCTATAAGATACATATTTTCATTTATAGGAATAATTTGTGTAGTACCTGTTATTTATAATCGAATTAATTATCTTCCTACAATATTAGCTTTTACTGGTGCAGGTTTAGTCATCTCTCTCAAAGATATTACTTTAAATTTTATAGGCTGGTTTTTGATTCACAATAACAATGGTTTTTCCCTTGGGGATAGAATAGAAATTGATGGTGTAAAGGGAGATGTTGTTAATATAGGAATAATGAAGTTTACTCTACTTGAAGTTAACAAAGATGACTTTTCTGATCAATCGACAAATAGATTAGTTCATATCCCAAACCATTTTACGATCATTAAAAAAATTCTTGTATCATCCGAAAAAATGGAATTTATTTGGGATGAGGTGAATATTCTTCTTACATTTGATTCTGATTTTGAGATAGCTGAAACAATATGTAATAATATTTTAAAAGATATAATTGGAATTAATGATCATAAGAAAGAAATTGAGGATAATTTTAGGGGATTATCTGAAAATTATTGGCTAAAAATAGGTATTACAACTCCAATAGTCTATACAAATATTCAAAAAGATGGAATTTTACTATCCCTTCGATTTTTAACTAGAGTAATTGAAAAACGTGATTTACGTTCTAAAATATCTAAACGAATCTTAAAAGAATTTAAAATAACACCGGGAATTGAAATTTTATATAAAAAACACTCCATAATAGTTGACCATTAAATAGAATCATTCTAATCTGTAATTGTAACTTGCTTGAAAAATTCCTAGCAAGTATATAATTTTCATCAAAAATTAATCTCTAAAAGGATAAAAAAATGGCAACTGTAACACTAAAGGGAAATACAATTCATACTTCTGGAGAACTCCCAGGAATCGGATCAAAAGCACCTTCATTTAAGTTAACTAAAGCAGATCTATCTGATCTAAAGTTAGAGGAGCTTAGTGGTAAAAAAATAATTTTAAATATTTTTCCTAGCATAGATACAGCAGTATGTGCTTCCTCTGTAAGAAAATTCAATGAGCAAGCAAACTCTCTTACTAACACTAGCGTACTATGTATTTCAAGAGATTTACCATTTGCTCAAGCTAGATTTTGCGGTGCTGAAGGATTAAAAAATGTAGTTACACTTAGTGAAATGAAAGATAAAAATTTTGGGGAAAGTTATGGTATAACTATTAAGGATGGTCCATTGGAAGGATTACTAGCTAGATCAGTAGTTATTTTAGATGAAAATGGAAATGTTGTGTACACTGAGTTAGTCCCAGAAATTACCCAAGAACCTAACTATGAAAAAGCGATATCTGCTATAGTATGAATCTTTTTATTGGGGTTGGTACATAAACCACCCCAAATCATTCAAATGTATCATGCTTACCAGTGTAAATCTCTATGAATCTAGGAATATATGTTAATAATATATATATTTCAATTAATGAAGAAATAATATATAAAAAATTTAAAACATAATCAAAATATATAAGAATTTTAATTTCCTTATTAAATATTGTACTACATATCAATATTAATATTAAAAAATTTAGTGCGGTTCCCCACTTTGGAATTATTTTAGGTTGAACTTTAAATTTAATTTGTTTCCACATAATTAAGATAGGTACGGATAATAGTTGGGATATATCCCTTATAAGTATAATTAAATAATAAAATAAATTAACTTTGTTAACTAGCAATAGATATGAAAAAAAAGAAAGTACTACAACTTTATCTGCAATAGGATCTAGGATTGAACCAATATTAGTAATTAAATTAAACCTTCTAGCAATTATTCCATCTAAGAAATCAGTAAGAATAATTATAATAATTAATACTAAAGAATTTTTAAATAAACCGTGATCGAGGTAATATAAGGCAGGAAGTATTAATAGAATCCTGAGTAAAGTCAGTATGTTAGGAACATACAAAAGTTCCATCAATGATTAAGGCTCTTTCACCTCTACGAAGTATTCACGGCGAATCTTATTACCTGTTTTACTTTCAAGAACAAGATCGTAAAAACCTAAATCTAAAGTCGATGAGTTGATTGAAAATTCGACTGACTTTGCCTGTAGATTATATATTTGTTGATCAATTCCTTTATCTTGATTTTCTAATAGAACTTTTTTTATTGTTTGAAAGTTTTCACCCTGGAGTCTAATTAGATAAGACTTAGAATCTTTTAAAATTTGATAGTAAGTATTTGTTGTAATAACTGGATCTGTATTGCTAAAATTAGACTTAGTTTCTATAGGATTCTTTTGAGTATTGGTAGGAAGATTTATGATCTCGGGTCTAGGTTGAATTGAACTCTGTTTTTCTGTAGCTGTTTTGATTTGATTTCCATATCGTAACTTTAAAATTACCTTTTTTTGGATACGTAATACTTCTCCAGAGCTAGTTTCTATTAGTACTTCCATCGGTGTTTGACCGATTATTTTTCCTTCAATTATTGAACCTTCTTTGTAAATTACAGAATCTGCAAAAAAAGAGTAAAAAGGAAGAAAAATTAAAATAGAGAGGATTAGGCTTAATTTCTCTAAATAAAAAGTTTTCATATAGATAATATGAATGGAAAAAGAAAAAAGTCAATATTTTTTTCTTTTGGCAAAAATAAGGAATTCGATAAAAAATATGTAATTATTCATAGATATCAATATAAGATATCCAAAGTCTATTCCCTTTACTATAGAAAAACTTTGTTTTATACTTAAAATAATCTTTTTATGACTAAGGAGACGTACATAATTCCCAAGTAGGAACGATTCTCTCAATAATGATGAGGAAGTTTCTTGTAATTATCGTATTACGGTTTAATAGTAAAAGTTAATTATCAAGATATTTTTAAGATACAACATTTAATTTATACTTGTTTTTCCCTCAACATTTATTAATTTCCGAATCATTCATGCACTACAAAAATAAGTTTACTTTAATTATTACTAATCAATTTTAATTTTAATCCTAAAACTCTTCTCAATACTGAAAATTCATTTTTTAAATTTACTTGGAAATTAAAAATGTACATTTCTTTTATAAGAATTATGAATAATTAAATCAAATAAGTATTTATACATTCATTATAAATATTTAAAATAATTAAGTACTTTTTTCTTATATTTTAAAAAAAATATCTGTTTTTTTATTATTTCCTTCTTGCTCTTTTCAGTATTTTCATTCATTCTGATTGCATGAGCGTATCCTATTTTAAAATTCAGGGCAAAAATGCCCTCTCGGGAACGATAACTCCACAAGGAAATAAAAATGAAGCACTTCCTCTGTTAGGAGCTGTTTGCATGGTAAGAGGAAAAATAATAATTGAAAACATGCCGGATATTAAAGATGTAACAATGTTAATGGATGTACTACAATCTTTAGGTTTTGAAATCAAAGAACTTGCAAAAGGTAAGTTTGAATTTATTAACCCAGAGAATATTTCTTCAGATCTTCCAGTAGAATTGTGTAATAAGATAAGAGGAGCAGTAACATTAGCAGGACCTATTTTGGCAAGAAATGGAAGGGTATTTCTACCAAGACCAGGCGGAGATAAAATAGGTAGAAGAAGATTAGACACTCACATGCTTGCATTACAAGCATTGGGAGCACATATTGAAATTTTTCCCGATGGGTATGAAATTAAAGCAAGTAAACTGATAGGAACTGATATTCTATTAGATGAAGCCTCTGTTACAGGAACTGAAAATGCAATAATGGCGGCATGTTTTGCGGAAGGTATTACAATTATTAGAAATGCCGCTAGTGAACCTCATGTTCAGGGACTTTGTAGATTCTTAAATCATGCAGGAGCGAAAATTACAGGGA
>Ga0214923_10003009_pt1 | contig 21557 bp, 18 predicted proteins | sample LL1510_MetaG_FD_177993 | JGI IMG/M metagenome (GOLD analysis project Ga0214923, IMG submission 177993) | Freshwater microbial communities from Lake Lanier, Atlanta, Georgia, United States - LL-1510 | ecosystem: Environmental > Aquatic > Freshwater > Lake | place: USA: Georgia | collected...
TTTCGCGGGCGGTTTTACAATGCTGTTTTAGAACAGTATGGGGCCGATGTTGACACTAAACTGATTGAGGTTGCCGAAAGATATAGGAAGCAGGCTGAACTACTTGATAAATTGCTGTTTCAAAAGATCCTTGATTCTTGGAATGCAGAGACAAGGGAGCTGAATATTACCCAGGGCGTTTCGGTTAAGCTTGATGCCGACGGATGGTTACGCATATTTAGCCAGGTTTGCCAAACCTTTCTTAAGGTTGGTCGACCATCGTATTCGGCGTGCAATGAATTTGCAATTCGGGTCAGTCGTGGTTTAGTTAATAAAATGGTAATCAATATGACTAAGTTATTTCAAGTAGTCGTATTAATTAAGGGTGAAGAGGTTTGGCTACAAAAGGTCAACTAGTTCATCGGCATGTTCTAAGGCCCCCTCAATCCACTGCTGTTTTTTAGAAAAGGATTCGCCTACAATGTGTAAACGTGGATGTGTAGTTGGCATAGGATTTAATGCCTCCTTGCTGGCCATTTTATAGTCGTAAGGGCCTGGCAACCAATAGCTGCATCCGTCTTTCCAATAATAGGATTTAGTGAAGTTAGTTGTTCCAATAGTTTGTTCTGGGAAAAGATCCTGTGTTTCATTGCGGATCTTTTCAGCCATCCGTATTTCGTTGCCAGTTTTAAAAAGAGGGTCCCATGGCTCTATATCGCGGGAATCTAAATATGAGCTCATTATTATACCTTTTTCTTTATTAATAGGTATTATAAAACGTAGTGGGGTGTCTGTTATAACTGGTTTGTCTGGGAACCAGCTGGAGTCGTTATATTGTGAATATACACGAAGCAAGGGTTCCATGCGAACCTTTTTTATTAGTGGTGTTGTTGGAGAAAAAGGGTGTATTTTTTCAAGGGCGTTTTTATGAACCGCTAAAATTACACGGCTAGCTTTATAGCTAACCGGAATTTTATCTTTTGTTCCTGAAACAGTGTATACATCATTTTTAAGGTCTACGCGGTTAATATCAACATTGTATATAATTTTTATACCAGCTTTTACAAGGTCTTTAGTAATTAGCTCTGTAAGGGCAGAGTATCCCTCTTCAAGCATGCAGAAATGGCCACCTAAAAATGATTGGTAAAGGTCTAAAGCGGATGACGCTGACATGACCTCAATCTCTGCACGATAAGGGTAGGTTTCCAGAATACGCTTAGCTAAATCTACGCCAAGAAGCTCGATGCAGAGATAGCGTAGTGTTTTTGTTTGTAGGGTTGTTTCAGGGAGCTTTCTGAACTGAGCACAGAGCTCAATCCACAGCTCATAAAAATAGTTTGGTTCTAGGGGCGAATTTGGAGTTTTCCAGTAAATTCCGTCAGCTGGTTTGTGAAGAGTTAGTTTGTAATGTTTTATTAAGCCCAATAATTTTTTGTGAGTTGTATGAAGGCGGCCTGCACCTGACTCATAATGTGTTCCGTCCTTAAGTTTAATCGTATCCATGCGACCGCCAGACTTGGTGTATTTTTCAAGAAGAGTTATTTCGTTAGTGGGGTATTTTTCTTTTAGCTTTAATGCGGTACGCAGGCCGGCTATTCCGGCACCTACAATTAATACCTTTTCTGACATCTATTTATTGGCAGGGTTTAATTAAGGTTGAAACGTTTTTTATAGGCAGCCAAATTTGCATTAAAGGATGTGCTATCACCCCACAGTACGTAATAGGAAATGTAGCCTGCACGCGTTGGGTCGCCAGTACTGAGGTTTTTTTCGTGGCGTTGCCTATAGCGTGCACGGCGGGTTTTATTTTTGTGCATGGTGTAGTCTTCGCGTGTAGAGTCGCCTATTGAGCGGGTAAAGGTTGTTTTTGATTCGGGTGTGCGTTTGAATGTGAAATCCCATTTTTTACCGGGTTTGTTTGATTGTGTTACGGATACTAACTTTGGCATAATGTCCTATTTAGGAGTGGTAACTTTTCGCGTCGACAAGCTTTGTTTTCGGGTGAAGCCGAAGGCGTAGTTCTTATTCGGGTGAGCATAGTTCTTTGATTAAATAACTTTTATAACTTATATTTTGAAGTCTTTGCAAAATATAAATTATAAAATACCATGTTTCGGAAGTACCAATAGTTAACATTATTGATGTTTGGTCACGGTTCACTACTGTTGGGGTTAATTGCTGAGTGGTGTAGTCCAATGGCATATATATGTTTGTTTTACAAAGTAGATAAGTGCCATTTTTTATTGGTAATATGTATAGATTTTTGCTTTTGAAGACTTCTGGTCTTACGTTTGCCGAAGTCTGATAACATAAAAGGCGTGGCTCAAATTGGTTCTTTGGTCCGGTCCACGTTGATTTGCACGCCTTTATTTGGTCCGCTGTAAGTTCAAATGTCGTTTCATCCTTGTAGCCTATACATGTTAGAATGTGGTCCCATGGGTCAGACATATTTATGTTTTATTTAAATTTTAGATATGTTATCAAATTTATTCAGGAATATTCATAAGTGACAAAACATATTCAGGGCACAGATTTATAAATCGTGTCAAATCTTCGTATTTTGTTAACCAGGCCGTGTATTTGCCTGGAAAGGTTTGTTTTACCCATTTGGATTCAAGTAAGCTATGCACATCCTGCCAGAGGCTATGTATGTCTCTTGATTTTGCTTCGTCATTGACTAACAGCTGGAGTCGTTCGTTCAGCCAAACACACTCACTTTTTGGGTTTAATGTTACACAGTTGTACAAATATTTTTTCTCTGCTTCTATTTTTCGTTCTAGTGTTTGTAGGCTGGCAAAATCAATAATACGGGGATTAGTACCGTCTGTAACTATGTTTCCTAAATGTAGGTCTCCGTGAACATATTTTGTATTTAATATTTCTAGACCAGGAAGAATTTTTTTCACTTGTATTATTAGTTTAGACAGACCATCGGGGTTCAGCTTTTGAAATACGCTTTTGTCGTTTTTTACACTATCGCTTACTCCACTGTCATTTATTCCATTAATATATTGTGTTACATCCCCTTTTTGGCCGGGTTTTAGTAAAAGGTCATATAAACTTTTGCCGCCGTTTTTAAAGATTAATTGATGTGTTGATTCGCCATGATTATAGTTGGCGTTGGTTTGGGTTGGGTTAATTGTACATGCGTGTAATGCTGTAACAGACCAGTCATTATGTGGGTCGAGTTCTTTTACCAGGAAAGAGTTACGGTATTCGTTTTCTAAAGCGCGTTCAAACATTGTTTTTGATACATATTCGGGTGTTTCCCATTGGTCATCGTTGCCTTCTAAACATTTTAATGGGGGACTATATACAGTTCCGAATTGTCCTTCACCTAGTTTTTTTCCACCGACTTTTCGGGTGCGTCTCATCTATTTATAAGCTTAGAAAAATAGAAATGACTTCATTTTAGGACTGTTATTTTAAAATGAGCACAACTCATAACAAGAATAGGAGTGGTTGGGAGCCTGTTGTAACTTTTATCCTATTTTGTTCAGATAGGATAAATACCTTAATCTTATCTGAACAAAAAACTCCACAAACCCTTGTACATAATAGGATTAAAAAACCCTTACATTTTTCAGAAGCCGACCAGACATTATTCGGGTGAGCACAATTCTTTGATTACATAACTTTTATAACTTATATTTTGTAACCTTTACATGATATAAATTATAAATACCTTAATCTTATCAGAACAAACAAATCGGCTCACCCTTGTAGAGCTGGACTGCCTTTATTGTCTTTACTTCCTTCACTGCCTTCCTCCGCACTATCTGAAACAGTCTAATATGTTCGTCGTCGTCGTCATGACTGTGGCCGCCGCCGCCCCCGCTAACCCGTTCTGGGTGATATAGCTCAGGGCATCTAGCAGTTGTATGCGAAGTATCGTCACAAATAGTACAAGGGCAGCCTCTATCCATTTTTTTTGAGAAATCTGTTCTGTGGAGATACTTTCATTTTTTGCTATTTGTTGTACAAGGGTTCGTGGAGTTGTTTGTTCTAATAAGATTAAGGTATTTTTATCATATGATGTTTGGCAAACAAAGAGCTACACCTTCGGTGTTGTATGTTACTTTATTTTATTACTGTGAATAGATGAGTTGGTATTATTTTGTAAATAGAACAAAAAAGGCAATAACAGTCTGTCCCGAATTAAATAATATAACTTTTTATTTAACTATGAGTTTTGAATGGCCTAATTATTGGTCAATAGAAGACCGTATTGATATTATTGCCGATAAGAATGAAGTAATTCGACTTGTCGATAATGATTTTTATAGAATAGATAACAGATTTTGGTAATATTGTTTTCAGCATTGTTATAAGACTATTATTAAATATTGTCAACATCGATTCCCATTGCGGCAACTAGTGTATTTGTGGCAAAAGTATTTAATTCATCCAGTATTTTTGTATCAGGTTCCTGCTTTGACATACCCATGCCTATTGCTAAAAGCAAATTTAGCGGTAAAGAAAGCTGACGTGTAAAAAGACCAAGAACCGCCGCATTATACGCGTAATCGCTAAATAAATAGCCGTATATCATGGCGTCATTTCTATAGGAAAACCAGAAAAGGGCGAACAGCAAGAGTTTCAGCTTTTCTATTCTAGTGTGGCGATTAGACACTTTAATAAACTTGTATGCTAATAATACAAATGCTATTGTATTCTGGTGATTTTGATTAAAGTGGAAAAAAAGCTCAAACAGGATTGATTTTACTATGTTTTCTCGATTGTACATGCTTAGTTTATTTATGTTTTATAGATTTAAGCAGAATTAGCAGATTAGCTCATTAAGGCTTTTCTTAATGTCCTTGTTTTTATCCGTTTTGCCTGTAATTACATATACAGTGTCCCAGCCATTATCAGAGCTGATCTCTGGGTTCAATGTGTGCTTACGCTTAAAACTAAATTGCGTTGGGGTCTGAAATGTCTCTGAGCCTGCTTCAAATACGTAACCATGTGGTGCAGAGGGCTTTAGGACAAACTTGGCCGTGAATGTTGTCTTCTTATAGCTCATGTAGACTTCGGTGTTTGGCTGCAGCTTGGATAAAAGCCGCTTGTGTTTTTCATCTAACTTCTGTGCCTGGGTCAAGGGGGTCTTTGAAATTTCGTCGACAATGTTTTCTGTTGTATAGTTTGCAACTGGTGCTTCTTCTTGGGTTTGCTGCTCTTGGCTGTCTTGGGTCTCCTGACCTTGGTCTTGGCTGTATTGGGTCTGGTTGTCCTGACTGTCCTGATCCTGGTATTCCTGGGCTAACCGATCCTTTTCCAGTAGTAAATCAAGATGCTCTAAAATAACTAAATTTTGACCCTTCATCGCGTCTACTTCACTAAGAAGTTTGCTCATGCGATTGTCTTTTCTTGTGCAACAATATACCAATGTATCCATCAGGTATTTTGCAATAGTTAACGCCCCTAGAACAAGAAATATATTCTCCTTATTAACTTGTAAGAATTCCATTTACTACTACTATATTTATTTAGTATTGTCAATTTTTAGGTCGTTTGTCAAGATTCCGGTTGGGTTGAAACAGGCAGTTTTTATCCCGGTTATTAAATAATGGAAGATATTTCAGCCTTATTTAATAAGTACGGAAGCGATAAGGATTTAAACGGATATTCTGCACTATACCACACGCTGTTTTTTTTAAAGAAGAATGATAAAATAAATATGTTAGAAATCGGCATTGGCACAATGATTCCAGGCATGGCCTCGTCTATGGTCGGTTATGCTCAACCTCATTACAAACCTGGCGGTTCGTTAAGGGCATGGAGAGATTTTTTTGTAAACGGTCGTATTATTGGTGTAGATATTCAACCTGATACACAGTTTACTGATGAACGCATTGAAACGTATTTATGCAATTCGACAAATGCCGGTCATGTAAAACAATTTATGGATAATCTTAATATTGAATTTGATATTATTATAGACGATGGTTGTCACATGGGGGAAAGCCAGATTAATACTTTACGCAATATGTACCCATATTTAAAAAAAGGAGGAATCTATATCATTGAAGATATATACCCTGGTAGCTCTGTAACAAAGGATCCCCAGATTATTAAAACAATAGTTAACAACGATCCTTTATTTTTCGTAGGCCTACAAAATAATCAGTGTGTCATTTATAAAAATGGGCTTGAATCTAGTAAATATTGTTAATGGCGTATTTATTCGAAAAATTTGAAGAAGATGTTTATAAAGAACATTTGAAAAATGACCCTTATCCGTGCTGTTTTAACTTATAGAAATCCTGAGCCACGCCATATGCGGAATCTGATGAACGCTATCTTTAATGCCGTTAGTGAGCATAATATCTATATTGCCAGCCCAGATACAAAGCTCATTCTTCACTCATCAGACGTGCCGCTAAGCATGAAAATTCTGGGGCCAATGACTGAACGCAATGTTGATAAGGCACTTATTTATAAAATCCAGAAAGATTTGTTTAAGGGGAAGGGGCCTATGGGTTATTAAGGGCTGTGTTTTATTGTGTTTTATTGGAAAAAAAGATCCCTACTATAGCAGCCAGGAGGTTGCAAGGATTTGACGTTTCCTATACCTTTACCCTGGATTTTATCGAATATTAAGTTTTGATGCCTGAATTTTATTTTTTGAATATCTGATATGTTTCTACCCGAAAGTAAAATATATCATCTACGCAGTTGACATTTAATAAATGAGCGTTAGCAGTTGAATTGCTGAACTTTTATTAAAGAAAATAATTCTTGCAACTTAACGCAGTTGCCGCGGTCAATTTGCAGTTCACTATAGTAGGGATTGACTGGCTGTTTGTTTAAACATTAATCATGGTCTTGCCGTTTGTCTCACTTAGAACCCAGTCAACGTTTGTTTCAAAGGCATCTATTTCTGTCTCAAGGGCCTTTACTTTGCCCTTCAGCCCAAGTGGGTCTAGAATAAGGATCTTATTGTTCTCCTGAAAGCTTGTTGTTAGCGATGCTATTGTCTCTGGATTTGTCTTAATATCCTTGCCTAGCTCTGAGGAAAGAAGCCGGTCTAGGCGACTTTGTAAATCATCTGTAAGCTGCTTGAACTCATCTTCTATAGATAGGATATTTTGCTTCATCGCCGCAAGAAGCTTTTTCTTGTACTGAACACTGCTCTTATATTCAATCGCCTCTGCTACGGTGCCGGTCCATGTTCTGCCGATAGTTACATTGGTTGCGGCGTTAGACAAAACGATTGCCCGCTTTATTATGTCGCGTCGTTTTACAAGGTCCATATACGACTGGTATTCCGAAGATGCGGACTTCTGGAGTTCGTCTTCTAGAACCCGATTTGTTTTGGTGCTTATAGCAATCCAAGACAAATCGATAAGCCCCTTAGAAAGACGCTTATCAAGAAGCTTAAGCTCAGCTAAGCCCTGCGTAACACTTATGGGTGTTGACATTTTGACATGTTTAAGATGTGCGAATAGATTCAATTTTTGGGGGCTGTTGTGGCAAACAACTTCTCCCATCCTTGTAGGATGGTCTACACTCAGATTTGTGAATGGTTGGATGATTTTATAGGGGATGATCCGCCCTCTGAACTTATTGATATATGGGATTTAACGGAGTGGCTGCACGAATCTGAACTTTTGGAAGTGTTTGAGGAAATTGTTCTTCCCAGCTTTAAAAACAAGAAAAGTCGCGATGATGCAACAAATATATTGCATTCAATCTTGTGGGAGTATTACTTATTTAGAAGAGCTATTTCAGTAGCAAAATTAGCGACTGATTTATCCGGTGCTGAACGTATTAAAACAAATGTTGGTTCGGTTCAACAGTCGCTAGCGTGGCACAGGGAGAAGCGGGATTTATTGACTGCCAGTGAGTTTTCTTGTATTTTAGACAGTCGGCGGTTAGGTGTATTGCGGTCCAAGGTTATTAATACACTTAGCGATGGGCAAAAACCGCAGAGTGTGTTCTTATCCCGCGATGGTAAGCTTAATGCATCGGCATGGGGAATACGCTTTGAAGAGGTTGTTAGATTACTTTACGAACGAAGCAAAGGCTGCACGGTTCTTGGAGGAATGCCACGATTACGCCACCCTCTGCTAGGATTTCTTGGTGCATCGCCCGATGGATTACTTGTCGATGGGCCTAGTGCTGGGCGACTTTTAGAAATAAAAGCCCCGCTTTCGCGTATTCTTGAAGACGATGTTGTGCCAGGCGATTATTACATACAAATGCAAATACAGATGGAGGTTTGTGATTTAGAGTCGGCGGATTATTGTGAATGCCGACTTTCGGTGGTCAAAGATGGGTTGTTTAGCAATCTTAAAGAGGGTATGCCTCCGTATGTTGGTGCGTTAGCTGTGGTTGGTAGCAGAGAAGACTACACAACTTGGAAATACGTATATAGTCCACTAATGGCTCATGGTGCTGAGGGGTTTAGCCAGGCACTTAACTGGAAACCTCAAGATGGGGAGATTCTTGAGCTAATGGTATGGGAAATAAATGATTGGCAGCTTATTACTGTTCCGCGGAATAGGCGATGGTGGAATACTATAGGATTTCCAGAATATCAGCGGTTTTTGAGTGATGTCATGGCAGCACGGGCGGATCCCATGTATTTTGTGCCGCGTTCGTTTGATATGAAAATACCTGAGCCAATGTTTTTGGATGATTAAACAATGGTTTTGTAAAATATTAATCGTTGACTGTTTGCCTTGATATAGCAGACATAAAAGAAAATTCCGTTTATAAAAATAGGGATGCGTAACCACTTAGATTTTCCACCAACTCTCTTTATCAATCTAGATTCAAGAACTGATCGCTTAAATGAAATAACACAGGAGTTTACAGGTTGGCCGATCAGAATAGAACGTGTTTCTGCTGTAAAACACACCCATGGATGGAAAGGCTGTGCTGAATCACATATACACTGTGTTAGGTTAGCTAAAGAGCGAAACTACCCGTGGGTTATTATTGTCGAAGACGATTGCATATTAAGACCAACCGCTAAAGAAGCAGCAGCCCAACTAAGGTCCCTTCTACCCTTTTTATGGGCTAATAGAACAGAATGGGACATATTTTATGGTGGTACGACATTTCTTACCGAACATAAACGTATACCCCATAGCCCATTTTTTCAAGTAAAGGGCTTCGCGGCCCATTTTTGCCTTATTCACCAAGTAACCTATGATAAAATACTAAGCACATATCCGCATACAAAAGCAATAGACGTATTTTACTCGGAAAACTTTCGCATCTGGACTACTACACCATTCTTTGCACGACAGCGTCCAGGCGTAAGTGATATAACTGGTAATCCAGTAGATGACTACAACAGACATTTCGACAAGGCGGAGGCTGAATTGGGCAGGCAAGGTAATGGCCCATGGTGGATGCGTCTGACCTATACTTTGAAACTTCAGTAAACAACTTCTCTACCCTCCAAAAAAACCTGCGTGTAAGTTAAGGGTAAACCAGCAGAAGACTACAACGAACATTTTGATAAGGCTGAAAACATGGGAGTGAGCACATTGGCATAACTTTTATCAGAACAAATAAACCGAATATTTATATTGTGATTCACTATATAAATAAAAAAGTATGGTGCTAAGCCTGTCCTTGTTCGCAGCTATTATTAAATGGGGTCTTACCAAACCCTGGGACGGGCGAACCTATTGAGCCTTCGCGTGGGGCGTAAAATGAGCCGACAAGTTCCTTAAATGGTGCATGACACGAATCAGGATATGTGTGTTTGTAATTATTTGTACGCTGGCTATAGTCCCCTAGTTTTTCCGGTAATCGTGTGCCGTCCTGCTCAAAGCACTGCTGTTGAGTTAGTGTTCCAAATACATTAAAAGGTCGTGTTATTTCGATTTCCGACTTTAGTAAATGGGCTGGGTCGGATTCATTAACTTCGGGGCTAAGACTTGACTTTTCATAAGGATTTTCTTCTAAACCGAAACCTTCAGATAAACGTGGGTCTTGTAAAAGGTTTATTGCAGCCAGACCTATTACTAAGAAAAGTATTATTGCTAAGATTTCATTAGGGTTCATAGTGCCTCTATTATTTGCCTTTATTTTTGTGCTCCCCCGAAAAAAATCCGACTCCCTGTTAGGGATGCGGCTGACTAAAGCTTATGTAAACATAATACTTATTTTGGTTTTGTTGGTGCTTTTTACATACGCAATGTTTAATAAATCATACATTGAATCCCGTCTTGGGCGGGAAGCCGGCTTCTTTTCTATGCTTTTTTTTACGTTTAATCATGCTTTGTATGCTAATGCTAATAACATGAACTTTCGCATAAATAGCAGTGACTGGTTATTTAAAGCAAATAAAGGATGGGAAGACTACTTTTTACCGTATGAAATTAATACGAATGCCCAGTTATTTCACATAGTTAAATCGCACCCGAATGTTCTTGCCGATTGCCCCATTTCTGATTATAAGCATATAATACCACATATTTATCGCTATAATGATTCGACTATAAACTTTATCAGTGCTAAGAAAGCCGAATTTGGCTTAGTTGACGGAGCTTATGATTCTATATTTATTCGTCGCGGTGACAAAATTACTACTGGTGAAAGCCATTATCTTAACGCGGCCAACTATGTTGATTTATTAGTTTTAAAAAGCCCAGCGGCCAAAACTGTTTATGTACAGACAGATGATTTTGCCGCAATAGAAGAGATGCGTGAACATATTAGTAAAAAACGGTTGAATTTAGAACTCAAGACATTGTGTAAAGAGTCGCAGCGCGGCACAATTGTCTTTAGTGCGTATCGTCAAATAGATGCTAAATCAGCTAAAGGTGGTTCTGAAGTTGACTATATAAATAGTGTTAAAAAGGAGATGCTTAAATCAAAGACTGTAGAGCAGATGGATTCCGAAGAAGTTTACGAACATGCTTTGACGATGATAGCGGGTATAGATTTAGTATGTAAGTCCCGCGTGTGCATATGCGACTATGAGTCAAATGTTGGGCGGTTTATTAAACTATACCATCGGGAATCTAATAATGTGTACAATGTGTTGAGCCCTGATAAAGATATAGATTACAATAAGTTGATTTGTCCTGCCCATAATTTTTGACACGGTTTCTCTATTCGGGTGACACCTTTATAAAAAAAAAAAATATGGCTTTATTCTATTCGGGTTAGGAGAAACAATTATGCTGACCCGGTGTCACCCTATAAGACCTACAAAAAACCCCATGAAATATAGATGTCTCTAGATAAAAACATCAGTGAATCTATGCGGCTTGAGATGAAACAAGACAGGATAAGATATTCCAACTATCTTGCAGCACAAACTAGATTTGACAACGGGCTTGCATCAAGGCCTGCTAGTGTTATTTCCGGATCAGGAGCCAGTGGTGAATCATCCGCGTACACAAATATTAAATTGGGTAATATATTTATATCTCCCGAGGACCAAGCATCTATTATTAATACTAATAGGCCATCTACGACGCAACCAATTGTGCCAGGAAGTTTACTATTGGGAACAGATGGGTATCTCCAAAGCTCAGTATCTGCTAATTTTGCTATGGGCACAGAAGATTTTACAATTGAATGCTGGGCAAAGACAAGTATAACATATGGCAGTGGTTGGGCAACCTTAGCTAGTTTAGGGACAGCTGAAGATGATGATATCCGATTATGTGCAGGAGGGGATTTTTTCACAACCAATGCTGGTAATATAGGAATTGTTCTACCAAATTTATTAGGGGCAAAGCGTTATTATGCACCTGAAAAAATGACTATCGGTGATTGGTACCATTTAGCTTTAGTAAGACACGGGAATTACGTATCATTATACGTAAATGGTATTAATGTAACAATAAAAGATAATGCTACTGACACAGGTTCTACACAAATCAGTGCTAATTTTAATCATGGTAGTACCGATGCTGCTATAAAAACTGCCTCAGCGAACAGCCTTATTGCTATCGCTGCTGCTGCAGTGCTAGCTTCTACTGAAGCTACCAATGCTGCTGCTGCAGCTGCCTCTGCCGCTGCTACTGCTGCTGCTGCCGCTGCCACTGCTGCCGCTGGCCCTGCTCCTGCTGCCAATGCTGCTGCCGCCGCTGCTGCTGCTGCTGCTGCTGCTGCTGCTGCTGCTGCTACTGCTGCTGATGATGCTTCTGCTGAGGCAGAAGCAGCTCTAGCTGCTGCTAATGCTGCTTCTGCTGAGGCAGCTTCCGCTAATGCAATTGTAGGAACTAGTTTTTTTTATGTAAATTCCAGTTTCGGTGGCGAAAGAGAGTTTAATGGCGTTGTTTCAAATGTAAGAGTTGTAAAAGGCACAGCAGTATACACTGCGAACTTTACTGTGCCTACTGCACCACTGGGTATAGTATCCGATACTAAGATATTATTAAATACCAGTTCCGACAATTTAATAAAGGATAGCTCATCTTATAATAATATACTAACTTCTACCGGTCCAGTAGCTTACTCATCAGATAGCCCGTTTACTGGGTAGTTTGGCTGACACCTTCCTATTTTGTAGTGTTTACATAATAGGATACCTTAATGAAACAATTATGCTGAAGCCTTTATTTTTCTAGTGCCACCTGATCTATTGGATTTTTTATTTCTTGTCTTGTTAAGTGCAGTAAGCCCTTTATTGTCCTTCAGCGTAATATCAGCACCAAGCATAATTAGTTTATCAACTAAGTATCTGTTGTTTAATTCTGATGCGTTCATTAATGCTGTCTTTCGTGTATAATCCTGCTGATAGTTTATGTAAGACGTGTCGGCGTAGCGGTCTATTAATTTATCTATAAGTTTCGGATCACTGATTTCTGCTAGACAAAAAAACAGGTGTGTTGGAGTTATTTGTGCATTTAGTTCGAAAAGTTTATTTATGCAATAAATATTTTTTGTACATATTGCTATGTCTAAGGCACGCATATCTGTGTTTGATGATAAATTAATAAACTCTTGGCCTGGGTTTTGTGCTAGAAGAAGGTCTAATAGGTTTTTGACTTGGGGGCTCTGACCCCGCCCAGCAATAAGATGTAGTAGCGTTTTTGTAAAATACCTTAGTTCTAATCCTAGCTGTGGGCGTTTTTCAACTAGCTTAATGATTTTTTCGCCGCCGTAAGCAAAATCTTGCATAAAATTCGAATTTTGGGCAAGTTTATCTATTGCAGTGTCGAAATTGCTTAATAAAGCAATATCTAAGGCGGTTTGCCCAGCTAAGTTTTTTTTCTCTGTGAACTCTTCACTATTATTTTTAGCTAGCACTAGTTCAAGCTCTTTAGAAGCGGTTGGATTACGTGCTATTTTATGTAGGATTGTTTCTCCTAACATGTCTTCTAGAGTGACATCATATGAAATGAAGATTAAAAATAGCTCTGGAATTAGTGTATCTGGAACCTGGAAAGGTCCGATTTGTTTTTCTATATAATATTCAAGGCTTCCAATCAAAGTATTTGGATTATTGCTTGTATGCCAGATTGTTTTTTTGTTAGTTTTGAAAAACTCAAGAATAAAGGTGGTTTTTTTAGATTCCGGTATAACATTGTATTCATCGAATGTCAGGTATTTAGCAGTGTTTATGTACACTGTTGATAGGTGTTTTGCCCAAGATGACGTTATTTCACTTATTGGCGAAGATGGGTTTGTTAAACTCAGTGATTTAAATACGGCATGTACTGTTTCAAACGTAAGATTTTTTGGCTTAACCGAGCTTTGATTTGTGTTTTTTTCGTTATATAAAGTGTAAGTGTTTTTCCATTTGGCGGCCTCTTTGTAATCGGTGGCTAACAAGGCTTTTATTATTCGTGCTAATGGGGTTTTATCATCCATAATATATGTTGTTAAATAGAAAAAAAAGGAATGTAGGTCGCGTGACCTTGAATCACATGTTTTTAAAAGGGCGGCACCAGAGTTTGGGCTGGCGAAGCTTACGTTGAGATTTTTATAGTGTAAACAGGCAAACCCAAAATCGATTAATCGGACCATTTTGCTGCCCTGCACCTCTGTTATCATTACGTTATCGGGTTTCAAATCGCGGTGATTAAATCGTAGTTTTTCGTATAGAATCAGCAAAATCTTTGAAAGCTGCACCATACTTTTCTTTACAAATTCGGCTGGTGGCGGTGTTTTTTTGCCGGTAAAATAACTCTGGAAACTTTCATCAAGCTGTTCCATAAGAATAAAAAGACTATCTGACGATTTCCCTATTGTAAAAAACTGCGGGCAAAAGGGGCCTTGTAGTCCGATTTCTGGATAAGACTCATCTTTAGTTAGTTCGTAAATAATGATTTGTATTAAGACCTCTTTGATGGCATCTAGCGTGTTTGCTTTTCTTAAAGCTCTACTTTTACTGAAGTCGATCTTTTTTAGAACTGCTTTTGAGCCGTTGTATAGCCTGTCGATTTCAAATATTTTACCATAAGCACCACTGCTGAGTTGCTTTTGTTTATTAAACACTATGAATGTCCTGTCTGGTTTTATCATTGTAACGGTGTTGTCTTGTTCTACAACATCAGATACGGCATTAATGAAGCTGTCGGGTAGTGTGGTTGTTCCGTCGTTTATAGACCAATTTAATCCATATTTTGTAAAGTCCATGCGTCTCTGATAAAGGTCTTTAAAGTATTATGGCTATATAATTGTTTTATAAATAACAATTTATTTGAAGTTCAAAACACCTGTGTTTTTACAGTCGCCGTTTTTTAGTAAGACGTAAGCCTTTTTTGAGGCTCTTTTTAGCAATATGTTTAATCATCGTCTTTTTATACCCTCCTCTGTTCGGTGCCACTTGAGGTTGTTTTTTAGCCACGGGTGCCGCTTCTAAATAGAGTGCCTTAAGACTTTGCAGAATAATTTCTTGGAAGTCCGGGTCTTTAATAGTTATTTTAAATAATTTTGCCCAGCTTTCATATAGCTCAGTATCAAGTGAATTAAAATCTGCTTCAGATAATGCTGTATTAAAATTGTATTTATTTAGTAGTTTCTCAAATACATTTATTGTACTATATTCCGAATAAGACATACTTTTAATCAGCTTCATTTGCTCTATAATCGATAAATTTTTAACACTGACCAATTTTAGATAATTATCTATATTTATTTTTTCTGCAGCTGGGTTTTCTTCTAAAGGGTAAACCAAAAATCCATACTGATTATAAATACGCAAATTTGCACATTTTTCTCCTGATAGACCTGTATTTACAAGCTGGAAATGTTCTTCAGGGCTAATTATCAATATTTTGTCCATATTTTGCTTATTAGATAGTATAAAATATTCACTACACGTTTTCCTACCGTTATATAAGTAATAATGTGTTATATATACGCCTGAATCAACTGAAGGTGTTCCTATTTGAATTGGAGTAAACTTATTAAAATCACAATAATCGGTTGTTTTTAATTTTAAATCTGTAGAGGCACTTGGATCCCGCGGTGGGGTTTTTTGAAAAATCTCCTCTTTTATTATTATTTCTTCTTCCTCTTTTTCCTCCTCTTTAATTTCTTCAACTTCACGTAGCTGCTGCAATTCAAGGTTCCTTCCTAAGCTATCGACGCCCATATTTAAACTGCCTAAAGAAGTAGTATATCTATCTATAAATGAACCCATAAAACTTTTATAATCTTTATATATATTCTCATAAGGGCATAAATCATAAAATATCTCTTCCATATATGAAGGTATTGACCAGTTTTTTATTTTTCTATAAGCATATTTCAAACATTGAAGTTTAGCATCATCTACAGATTTGGTTTTTAATTTTTTATCTTCATCTGCTAATTTTTTGTATAGCTGCGATAGTCTAGAGTGTATTCCACTAGAATTTTCCGTTAACTTATAAGTCAAATAAAAATCAACGGAATGACCCACGTTTATATTTCTTAAACGAAATATGGCCTGCGACGCTTCTGTTAAAGTATTTTTTTTTGAAATTGTCACTAATCCCTTCATAAAATGAGGCTGTTTAAAGTCGATTCCTACGCAATTTTTATGATCATAATAGATAAAAATATCGCCTTCTAATTGTGTATTATTGTATTTCATAGGTTCTTCGTCACCATTATAAATCCATTTTTCCTCATTATATACATATAAAAATCTCTTACTTGGGTACTCACTTTTAGCTACAGTGTATAATATTTTTATCAATTCTTTTACACTTGTATTCAGTAGTAATCCTGCACAATCTATTAGTGCATTGTATTTACCTAAATTGGTTTTTAAAAATGATATTAGTCCATTTTCGTCAGTACCATTTTCAAACACTTGGGGAACTTTATCCACCATGTGTGTAATACCATGAAAAGAGGCTTCTATAGAACCACTTACAACTTTATCATTATTAATAATTGATATTTGTCCTGATGTATACGGCTCTTTTTCTTCTGGTTTCCCTGTTAAAATTTCCTTAAGCAAATCTGCAGGTACATTAAAATTGACAGTTCCTGAAAAACAGACCTTTTTATTACTCAAACGCTCATCAAATAAATCGATGTTAGAAATGTTTAATTGATGTTCGTGTATTTTAAAAAACCTCTTGAAAATTATATTTTTGAGATAATAGGTAATTACCGGCTTCTTATCTTTTAATGACTCATGTGCAAGTTGTAGCTCCTGTTGAATAATAGGTTTGTTTAAGTCTTTCTGTATAATTATATCATAAATCTTATCAGCTCCTAAATAAGGTACAAAATCTGCATATATGTATTCGATCATCTTTATACTATTTGGTTTTCCTAAAATTAAAAATGGACCAATATAATCCATTATGGTGAGTAATATAAGTCTGGTATCATCTATGCGTAAATTATTTTTTTTATAAGAAAGTATAGTTAATGAAATAGCTATTTCAAAATCGGCAAATCCACTACCATTAACAGGAGAATAATTTGCCTTATAAGGTATAGCTGTAAAATAATCAAAAAAATCTTGAAGATTTGCTATATTAAGTGCTTTATCTAACTTTCGACCAAACCCATATGTTTGATTATAAACCATTTTTTCAACATATGGAACGATTTGAGATAATTTTTCTTTAATATGGGGTTTAAATACAGCCATATTTTGCGATTGTACTTTGCTATTTACAATATTATTTAGTACAGTTCTTGTATTTCCTGTTGAGTTGACGCTGCTTTTTCCATTCTTACGTGTGTTTTGAATTGGTTTACTAGAGGTAGGCATAAAATATTCTAAAAGTGTATCTACAATGTACTCGATATTTGGATGAGTTTTTTCTGGGGGCATCGGTTTGTTTAAGTAGCTTTTTAATGGATTTATTAATGTATCAACTTCGTCAAATATATATAAGGATGGTTTCTGTTTATTGGAACCCAATAAATCAAGAGTGATGCTCTTCAAATATGAATCGCTAACAATATGTATTGTATTTTCTTGAAGGGCAATATACGTATTTATGTCATTGCTTTTCACTATATGTATGTTGTGTAGTATATTTGAGAGATTTGAAACTATATTGTAACTCTGTAAAACCAAATGGGAGGGCAATACAATTGTTACCAGTACATTTTTTTTTGAATCATTAATTGACCTATCACTCATTATTTTTAAATAATAATATAACAATAACATAGGTGTTAGCGTTGAAGTTTTACCTCTGCCCATTAATATTTCATGTGCCTCTACTATTTTGCCGTCATCAATATTGTTATAGAGTTTTTCATCAAGCACGGTTTTTTGTTCTGTTCTTAAAAAAACCCCTTCTTGAATTTCAAATAAAATATCCTGAACCGCCCTTTCATTGTTTAAACCGTATATAACATTTTCATCTAATAGTTCAATAGTTTTAATAATCTGGCTACAATCAAAGTCGACGCTATTTGAGCAAGAAGGAATAACAAATGTATCTAAAGAATTTTTTACCCGTTTAAATAATTTTTCATACATAATGCTATAAAAAAATTCTAGGCATTCTATATATATATTACTTGTGCTTAAAACGTAATTATTTTTATAAATAAGGCTTTTTTTAAATATGTCATCGCCGTGAAAAGCAGTATAAGATGTATTTGCAGTGATGCTTGGCACATCTTTGCACTTATTACATTGGTATCTAAAGTCTTGCAAATATGTGTGTAATAAATCAGACGCATCAGCTACGTTTTTGGCTTTTTCGCTTAAGTCTTTTTTAATGCTTCTTAAATATTTTGCAAGGGTGCTTATCTGACTGTACTTTTCTGTACTGGTGACTAATTTTAATATATATTTTTCTTTATTATCAATAAAGGGGATTGAAAAGTATTTTTCCCGTAATAATAAATCAATATTTTTTTTCATAGTTGTTAATGTTGAATATAAAGGCCATAACGGGTTATTCATATTACTAATTTCTTCTGTAAACTTATATATAGAACTTTCCCTAGCTTTTTCATCTAATAAAAAAATTTTAAATGTGTTATACATTAGATTAAGACCAATCATGTTATCGGCTAAATGTAATGAGATAAATAATGTAAGACATTCGTCGTAATTAGCCGTTTTAAGGAATAAATTTGTATTATGAATAGGTATTTTGTTTAGAATATGCGTTTTATTCATAGCAATAGGAAATTCTCTTTTTTCTAGGGAAAAAAACACTTTACGATAATTCCAAAAGTAGAAGTCTTTGTCTTTTTGATACGCATCAAGAAATTTCTTATTCATAAATAAAAGCAAACTTATATCGCCCTTTTTTGATATTAAAAACCCGTTTTTCATATTAAACGCCCAGATTCCTGTTAAACTATCGTATGACGTTAAAACGTCATATATACCTTCATGGTCGATAAATTTTATAGAACTATTTTCTATTTTAAAATGGCTTTTTTCATAATCGTCTAAATATATATATATATCATTTTGAGCTCCAGTCATATTTTTCCATACTTTGCATTCAATCTTTGAATAGAGTAATTTTTTATAAAATTGAGACAAATTTTTATCGCTAATGCTGCCTTGAAACTCTATAGAAGGGATCAACTGATATACTTTAGCACCAATTATCTGTTCTAAATGCGTATCAACGTATTTCACTTGAATAAATTTACCGTCTCTAATATAAAAATAGTCACTACCTTTCTTATAGACAGAATAATTATAAAGCCATTTTTGTAAATCATATGTAAAACTATATACATTATCAATCGCTTTGATTTCTACGAGATTTTTTGATAAAATCTCATTGCCCAATCTTAAGTCAGTATCCTTATCGGTTTTAAGAAAAATTTCCATAAATATATTCAACCGTCTGAAAAGAGCCGGTCCTCTCCCTGGATCATCAAGTTCGTCAGTCCAATTGAACGATTTAAATTTATCGTACACATTTTTTTCTAATATAGATTTCATATATGATTTTTCGTCCAAATAAGGGTGTATTATCTTTATATCATCTGCTGATAGTCTATCAAATATAAATAATATATACACAACAATATCTATTGTATTATTATTTAAATTACGTATATTTTCTAAAAATTTAGCCTTATTTAATGTACGTAATGCTTGCTCTATCAAATCAAATGTTGGATTTTTTTTTGCACTCAACATAACGGTTCCTCTTTGTCCTGGATTAACAGAATATAATAATGGGTCGGTCTCTTCTGGTTTAAATAATTGTACTTTTTGATACAGTTTATGAATAAACTCAATGAATGGTTCGGCATTGATTATGACATCAGAATTAATAGACGAAATTAAAGTAACTAATGATTGACAGGTTGGATAAAACGTTACCTCTTTGAAAGGGTTATTCTTATCTTTACAAGGAAATGGGCTGCTACCAAATGTTTTTTCAATAGAGAAAAGGTTTGTATTCTTTGCAGATTGGAAATTTAGCGTGTAATTTATACCAGCAACAAATTTACCCTTAATTTTATCAACTTGTGTATATAAATAACCACGTAAAGCTAATATTTGCTGGTACGCTTTAAAAAAATTAAAACTTAAAGGAAATCCTCCAAACTTCCCAGTTCCATCTACATTAACTGCTTTATAAAACATGTTTGATATACAAGTCTGAACTTCTATATCAGTCAACTCAAAACCGTCATCCGTAATATTAAAATCCTTTGTTGGTTTCACCTCTTGTTTAAATAAAGATAAAAAACTATTTGTTACAATTATTACAGCAAATTTTGTTACTTCCAAACTGCTTAATATTGTATAATAATCCGTACTATTATATGGAATACGATTTAATATTTCTGTATATGTAGCTTTAACGTTTGCAATATCTTTTGGATCGGCGATCTGTTCTGCTTCATATAATAGTATATCTCCATTTTGTATAAAATCTAAAATAGCATTATTATGTAAGACTGCCGATTTTACAATTGCTATATTACGAAATACTTTCTCAGTTTCATTATCAAAATTCATTTTGAATATTTTATCATAAAATCGGTTTAGTATATCCAACCCATACGATTCTGTTTTTTTATCTTTAGCATCTTTATAAGTGTTAAATTCCTCATAAAAAACTTCGTATGCTTTTAAAAAGTCTATAAACTTGTCATTAATATTAACGTTCCTAATATCTCCAATGCCAGAAGACAGAAAATTAGAATATAATGTAATCATATGCTCTGCTGCACCACCATCTGATACATGGTCTTTTAATAATAAATGAGAAATGTTCACTATAGTGTTCATATTAGGTGTTTCTGGTTTTAATTTAAGAAATACCTCATTTATAAAGTAATCGCAATTTACCTTTTTTACATTTTTAAGAAAAGATTCGTATTCTTCATGGTCTGGAAATATAAAATGTTTGAGGAAATATAAAGTTGAATATACTGTACATGAATCTGAAAGTTGTGTTTGATCGTGCTTGTACTGTGTGAACAGTACATTACCAAATAAATTTCTAATTGCTTTGTAATGAACGTCCATGTCAACTTCACCTTTTTCCATATTCTCTCCAGATAGGAATGGTTGAATTAGCATATTATAAGGCTCTTCCAAATTTTTTACTATGCTAATAATTCCATCTGATTTATATTTATCTCTGTCCATTATTTTTTTAATATCTCTTGTACGTTTTGTCATAGCTTTATCTTCTTGAACAACCAAATATTCAACGATTTTTTTTAAGCCCGCAATCTGGATTGAATTAATAGATGTGTATTTAATAATAATTGGACCAACAGCTGATAGATTTTGTGCCGATTCACTACTTTCATGATATTGTATGCCGTCTCCAGAATTAATTAGAAACACATTATGACTATCGTTTGTAAGATTCTCTATTAATATTATTATTTGATGGCCTCCATTTTCACTTGTAAAGCCCGAAAGAACCACTTCGTAATTGGTATCAAGACTCTTATCTTCCATACAACAATTTTTAAAAGCATTAAAGATTAGATTCTCTTGCGTTTTTAAGTTTGGTTCCAAATAAGCAAGACATATTTGTGCAATGTCTATTCCAAAAGCACCACTTGATTCTTTTAGATAAGGATCTAGTAATAAATATTTAAAAAATGCGTCATTAATGATATCAGGATAGATTGTTTTTTGTTTTTTAAGCCCATCTGAATAGGTTGACTCGGGTGGGTTTTCCATTTAATATAATACATTTATTTTTTTTTTTTTTTTTTTTTTTTATAAACGAATTTTT
>Ga0214923_10003011_pt1 | contig 21542 bp, 23 predicted proteins | sample LL1510_MetaG_FD_177993 | JGI IMG/M metagenome (GOLD analysis project Ga0214923, IMG submission 177993) | Freshwater microbial communities from Lake Lanier, Atlanta, Georgia, United States - LL-1510 | ecosystem: Environmental > Aquatic > Freshwater > Lake | place: USA: Georgia | collected...
TGAGTATTGGGTATCGAAGGACAAGGTTCGTGTGGATGTCAATCCTTGGAAGTGGCGTCTCAGCAAGAATCTACCTCACATTACTCACGGAATTCCTGCCGAACTTCGTAAGTTTGATGAGAAAGGTGACCTGTATGCATCACCAGGAACCGACGGTTGTGATTACGTCCACTCTGAAACGTTCGAGCGCATTCCTCACATGAGTTTCTACGGTGAAGGCGCTCACAATGCAAGGTTCGCTGCGTTAAATGGAAATAAGGACGCATTGAAAGAGTATGAAGTTTGGATGCAGAATAGTGTCAATCTTCTTCCTTCGGTTCAGCACCATTCATGGCTTGATATTTCTCGTAAGATCAAGACTTATCGTGGTTACTGGCAGAAGCACTGGGAATCGCTATACGACATCAGGCAAGAGGATACTGCCGAGAACAACATGTTTTTCAATAAGCCGTGGTCCGATGTAAGTGACAAGGAAATTGATGACCTTGCCAAGAATCTCGCAGAAAAGACAGGTGGCCATGTATTTCACACAAAAATTGATTGGCACAATCCTACACCAAGTATTTTTGTGAAGTCAAGCATACTTACATTGTGAACCATGAGGGTGATATGAATCAAAATTTTCGTAATCGATTTCCAAAATCGAGATCTCACAAAAGTTTCAAGACTCTTTCGGAAAGACAGGAATTCTCAAGAGAAAGAGAAAGAAGAATTCAAATGCTGTCCGAGGCAATTAGGGACGGATTTGATTATGAGTGGGAAAGTCAAGTAGAAAAGAAAATTTGGACCGAGGTTGCGAAAGACCTGATGTCATCTCACCTAGATGGCAAGAAAAGCATTGTTTCAGAAGCCTGCTTTAGAGCATGCACGACAGAGCGCAGCACCCTCATGGTTGAATCTGCTGCAAGACTCAATGAAGGTCTTTTTGGTGGTCTGGCAGATATGGTCGGCGGCGGCCTCGCAAAAACTTTTGGAAAGGCATTCGGTGGTGTCAAATCTAGAAACTGGTGGATCTTTGGCGGCGGTGGCGAAGCAGAAACCAAAAAGTATAGAGACGCTTACCTAGATTCAATTGGCAATAATCAGGAAGTATTTTCTAAGCTGGGAACAAAAACGCTCAACAATTTAGAGACTGCAATTCAGGAAACAATGCCAGAATTTCCGAATGGAGGAAGCGCAAAAGATTTCACTGATGCAATGTCAAAATTCGTTCAATACTATGAGTCGATCAGGCTTGCCGCAGGAGCAAAAACGACCGAAGGCGAGGAGCCAGATAAGGATCAACCACCGAAGCTGAGCGTCGATGACGCGAACACCATCATCAAGAAGATGAGAACGATGATGGACTATTACGATCGTGAACTTTTGGATCGTTACACAGTAAATCTAGAAAGCAGAACTAGACATGTACCCGTTCTTCGTCAAAGAAGAGTGCCCACACTTTCTGAGGCTTTTCTTTTTGAACAAAAAGATGAGAAGAAAGACGAGCCAGGAATTGGCGAAGAAGGTCGTGTTACAGCTAGCATGAAGTACTTGAAAAGCAATACGGCACCTCTAATCTTGGGTGCTTTAGGCTTAGGCACAGCAGCAGCAGGTCTGTTTGTTCAATCTCAGTTTTTCAAAGATTTGTTCACAATCGTTCAAAAACAAACAATCACTAATCCTGGTTCTCCAGAAATACCAGATGAATATGCAGAAAAGATTTTTGGAAATGTCACTAAGGAAAATGGATCTAGAGGTTTTGTCGAATTTCTCAATAAGACTGTACCAGGTGCAAAGTTGAAATTCTCAGATTCACCTGAGAAAATGCTTCAAGTTGCAGGTAGTCTCGTAGGAAAGCAGGGCGATGCCTCGGCAGGTGCACAAGCGCTTAAGATGATGCACTCTTCAGGAGTCATGGGCAAGGGAGCTGGAGGATTTGATAAGGCAGTCGATACTTTGTTGTCTAGCATCAAAGATGGATCAGCACCAAAAAGCGTCATGGACATGACAAAGGGATGGGGCAGCGGCACACATAAGGTCGCAGGTGACCTGTTTCAGCTTGATGTTGGAAAAATAAAAGGCACTGTGTTGAAGGCTGCGGGTAAAGCAGCAGTTGAAGGAAGCACATCGACAGTTGTAACAGCAAAAACCGCAGGTATGGCAAAGGCTGCGGCCGCTTTAGGTCCTTGGGGTGTAGGAATCGGTGTTGGACTGATTGCTTCGGCCGCCGCTATCAAGTCATTAAGAAGTTACGGCGCAAAAAATAGCCGAGCAAGTTACATTCAGGCATCTCGAGATATGATGGTCGATCTCAAACCTGGTGATGTGCCTGATCCTGAGGAGCAAGTTCCTGAGCAGCCACCTTATGTACCGCCGCCCGCAGCAAAGGGAAAAGTTGTTGTTGAGATTGATGACAAGTGCGTCAAAGTGGTGGTCCCCAAGGATGTAGTTGAGTCTGGAGGATTTGAAATCAGACCTTCATTCAGGCTAGACGATGTTCCAATTGGTAACAAAGAAAAGGCTAGAGAGGAAGTGATTGATTATCTCAATTCTATCGCAGGCAAGAAGAGCGTATCATTTGCAAAGGGTGCATCTGCAAAAGAAGTTGAGGACATGGATTTTGATGTGAAAGACAACAGAACAGATCCAAAGAAAAAGAAGGATGACAAGAATAACCCAACAGCACCCGGAAAAGGACGTCCTGCGGTCGTATCAATTAAGGATCACAGAATGCCAAGCCTGACATCTTATCTTTTTGAGGATGCTGATCTTAGAATTGTTCCTAGTGACAAGGCTAAAACAAAACACCTGAAAGATCTTAAGAAGACAATGAGCGCTAACCCTAAAAACATGCCGTTGCCACCGGGAGCCTCAACAGTTGAAAAAGATGTCATGACAAAATTCTTGCAGCTCACAGACAAAGACTTTGAGTTGAAGGCTGCGCCAGGAGATGCAGGTGTTCTTGCTGGTCTAGATGCAATAAGAAAGAAGCTGAAAACAGGCAACGTAATTTTGACATTCAGCACAAAAACGATTGCGAAGCTAAAGACTTTCGGTATTGATGATGATGCAAAGAGAAAAATGATTTTGCAGGTGTATTCGAAAAATCCACAAGCGGCGCCTGCGACAACTTCGAGCTACAATGTCCTGATAAAGAAATTCGTTCCATCTGGCAAAAGAGACGATTTTTGCAAGCTGCTAGTAGACATGGGAATGGCTAAAAAGGTAGGTAAAATACCAGAAGGTGGCCCTGCCGACGATAGCAAGGAAGAAGAAAAGAGCACAGCTACCAAGGCTAAGAAAAAAGGTAAGACGACAGCAGAGTCTTTTGTGAATGACAACGATGTCATTATGGAAAGATGGAATCGTCTTGCAGGATTAGAGATTCTCTGATTTACTAGCACAACGTAATACCAATAATCTGATTGCGAGGTGTTGGCAATCAGATGAAGTTGGTCACACAAGATTACGGTTGCGGAACAAGCTCTTCTATCCTTGATTACGGTACAGACAAAGTCGTAATTGTTTCAGAACAAAAGTTCGATCATGTCTTTGAAGAAGAAGATGATCTACTTTTCATTGGTCATGACTTTCTCTTCTTTCTTTGGGATACTGAAGAGAAGTTGAAAAAGTGGATGTCTAGAAAAGACAAATGGGAACATTGGGTCTGGTGCTTTGAAAGAATTGATGCAATTGTACCTCAGTGGCAACAGAAAAGCCATTACTCACTTTCTCTTGCAGGTCAATTTTGCAAGAGAATTTTAGCATGTGATGAGGATGATTGTGACAAGTACGGATTTGATTGGCTACCTCAATGGGCATCCTGTAGATTCTACAATGAAAGAACCGATCTGCCGGAAAGCGATAATTTTCTGTTCAGCGGGCAAGCTGGAAAACCAGAGTATCACATGAGAAATAAGCTATTGAATGCCATTATGCAAGATTGTGGTCTTTCACATAGATTGTTATTGACAAATACATCACGTTCCATGAGCTGGGATGAGTACATTCAAAATTTGATGAAAGTCAAGATAGTTCTAAATCCTGTAGGGATTCTAAGAGGTCTTAACACAAGATCCTATGAGACTCTTTGTTCCGGAAGAATTTTACTACAACATGCAGTTGGAGAATATAAAAGACACGAGGAAATGTTGAAAGATAATCCAGGTGCAGTGTTCTTTAGGGATTTTGATGATCTCAAAACAAAACTGCATGATCTTCACAAAGTGACAACAGATGCAGAGATTTCTTATACAACATGTTCACTAGATTCTAGAATGAAACAAATTGGGGCATGGTAATGAGAATTGTTTATCTCTACAATGGTGAACCTTTTGATGAGAATTTAGTCAATGAAACTTGGGGTACTTCACAGGGGTTAGCCTATCAATGGAAATTGATGGGTCATGAAGTTGTAGAAATCAATTTCAGTTCATTGAACTGTGAAAATTTACTTTTTGAAGAGCTCACAAAAAAGCACACAGACGTTGTTCTTTTGTCAGAAGCAGGGACAATCCCTCAACACGTCCAAAATTTTTGGAAGAAGGAAAGATTTCCTGATTGTCTTATGGTTGCTGAGGGTTGCGATGAACCTCAAATTCTTCGATACAATCTACTTCACACATTGCCGGCCGAGCTGATTTGGTCACCCGACTTAGATGCGACAAATTGGTATCTATCTCAGGGAAAGAACGCTTTTTGGCTTCCGCATTGGGGTGATGAAGTAATTTACAGTCGCACCGCCGATCCTTGCAACGGAACAATTTCCACATCGGCCAGTGGACCACGTAGAGGAATTTGGAATGAAGCCATTTTTGCGCTGAACGAGAAGTATGGTGAAAAATTTTTAGCACCAAGACTGAATGGTGGTCCTTACTTGTCACCATACGACAACAACAAGCTTTATGAATGTTCGTCACTAGTGTTTACAATGTCATCAAATGCAGAAATCACCAGAAGACTTTTTGAGGCTGCCGCTTCCGGAAGAATGGTGATTTGTGACAGATTAGATGCATCAAAATCTTTGAACGCAATCTTCGAAGAAGGTAAAGATATAGAGTGTTTTGACAGCCTACCAGAACTAATGTACAAAGTAGATTTGTACCTCAATAATCATGATGCTAGAATGGAAATGGCTGACAACGCTCACAAAAAGTACATGAATTTTCATACTGCTAAAAATAGGGCAAATCAACTTTGCGAAGTTTTTAAGCAAGTTCAACAGATGAAGGCGAGAACATGATTCAAACTGAAACTTGGAAATCATACAGCAAAAATTTGCCACTAGTGGCGTGTGTTGGATTGGTCGATGAATGGATGACAATTTACGCATGTCTACAAAATGCATGTGAGATTTTTGATCACGTTGTCGTCTGTGGAGATGGTGCAACGCCTCGAGCGATCAAGTATCTAGAACAATATAAGTCAGACTTTCCATCATTTGCAAGTAAAGTCGAATTTCTAGAAATGGGAAACATAGATCCATGGCCGTGGTTGAGATGTCCTCGACCTAACAAACAGTACACTTCAATTGATGAAGTTCCTGTCAGCTCTTGGGCCAAAGCTATGAACAAAAGATTCAACTACGTTAGGGCAAAATATCCAAATTCACTAGTGTTCTCTGTTCACAGTGACGTCATCATGTTTCTGAATTCTAGGGAACGACTCATTCAAAGAATGAGCGACATGGAAAACCCTTTCTTTGATTCAGAATGGTTTTGTATGTCTTACATGGCGGATTTTGATCACATCAATGGACCTTGCATTACAAATCCTGACGGATCTAGATCTGGACATCCTACCTTGAAACAAAGAGTGTGGTATGATTATCCTGGTGACTGGGGATTGAATGGGTGTTACGCTTCTTCTCTTCTGACTGTAGGTCCAGATCCAGTATCATCATTTGCCGAATGCTTTTATCCATGGAACAGGGTAACTCAAACAGAAAAGAAAGGTCATGATACAAATCCCCCTTACGCAGCTCACATGGGATGGTGGAAAGACAATTATGCAAACTGGAAACTTGATGTTGTAGAAAATACAGTAAGAATAGATTCGTTGAAAGATCCTTTGATCAGAAGCGAAGACATTAGAAGATGCTATTTTCCTGATCATCTAGTTCTTTGTGAAGACGGATACTTTAGATACAAAAGCCAACTGAGAGGATGAATGAATCGCAATCAGATTGAAGAAAATTGGTCAACACTGTGCAGAAAACTACCTTTAGTTGCGACACTGAATGTCGCTGACTTAGATGATGCAAAACTTGCTTGCGTTAATTATTGTCATCATTTTGATCACGTTGTGCTACTCATGAATGATAACTTTACAGAAAGTTCAAAACTTGAGCTACAAAATTTCGTCAAATCTGAAAGAATCATCAATCTTTCGATTACAGATGTGAAAGATGGAGAAATCTTCATCGAAAAAGCTAGCTTGATTTGTGAAAACAATTTCTTGAACTCTCTTTGCGTTTTTATGAATGAAAACGTTGGCAACAATCATGATTTTCGCTGGAAGATGTATGATCTCATAAAAGAGATGAAATCACCGATGACTGATAGGATTCTTTTGAATTCTAATTTGTCTTACTGTTTGAATGATCCCACTGTAACAATTTTTTGGTCTCACTCGTGAGGTTGATGTGAAAAAAGTTTTTGTGTGTTACGCAAATTACAAAGGCGAGAAAAGTCAGTTCTTTGAAACTCTAACAGAGCCCAACTTCAAAGAATATTGTGAAATTCATGGTATCGAGCTTTACCTTATCAAGGATCAGGAAAAACACAAAATAGACCGTCATCCAACTTGGATGAGCTGGCAAATCATTCAAGATTTGATGAAGAGCGGTTATCTAGTAGATGGTGACAAAGTTTTTAGTTTAGATGCTGATACATGCATCGTTGATATGCATGCTGATATGACATCAAAAAAGTCTTTTTCTTACGCAATAGATTCTTGCAATACACACTGTATGGGATTCTATTCTATTAGTGTTGATGCATGGTCTAGAAATCTTGTTGATGATGTTTTGAATGAAAGAGTTTATCAAAAGCTGAAGGACACTCCTATTTGGAGCATGTGGAACGATCAGGCAAGCATTTATGAACTGTTTGGAATTAAACGTCATAGCTGGATTCCATTTGAAAGAATGGAAAATTACGGTTGGCATTCCGCAGTTTCACCAGACACAAAATACTCGATTTCTGATCTTCATGATCATGTTGAAATTTTGCCTACGACTTACAATGTTACTCACGTCGCAGGTGAAAGCTTCAATGAGTATTTCATCAATCCTACTCGAGGAAAAGATACAATCATTAGACATTTTGCAGGTTGCCCAACTTGGGACGCCAGATATTTCGATGAGGTAAAGAGATGATTCCTGTTGCATCCGTCGTAACGAAAAAAACCCTCAATGAATTTCTGTTGCTGAAGCTCAGTCTAGAACAATATCACCAAGTAGACTGGTTCTTATCTGTTGATAACGATGCAAATGAGCATTTCAAAAAATTTAGCAACGTCAAAACCTTGAATCTTATCAAGACTGATGAATGTTCACATGGTACGGATGATCCCATCAAAAATAGGCTATTTTTAGAATTGGTCATGACAAAGTTTGATGCAATGCGTGAGGGAATTTCCAAGCATGGTTACTGCCTTTTCGTAGACTCTGATATCTTTTTCACAGGACCAATCGAAAATCGTGTTTTGGAGATGATGAAAAATCCAGGAGTTGATGCAGTACTTAGTCCACACATGACAAATAATTTAGGACTTGAGGCGCAGGTAGGACATTTCAATGTTGGATTTTTTGCAGTCAGGAATTTATCGTACCTCGAGCAACATGCGCAAATGTCTTGGAGGCACAAAGAGTTGGGCATGTATTATGAGCAACAGCCTCTTCAATTTTGTTCATATCCATTTTTGACTGTAAATTTACCGATCAACTACAATATTGGTTGGTGGCGTTTCAATGAGCAGCATACAAAATACAGGTTAGATCTTCTAAGGTTGGAGAATGATCGCATAACTTTTGGTGGCCTGCCTGCAATTTGTTTTCATGTTCACACTCTCAAACAGCTTGATTATACTAATTACGGCGAGTTTCTTGTAGAAAAACTAGAAAGCCTCATGAGGCAAAGTGAAAATCAAAACTACTTGAACTTGCTCAAAATCATTGGAAAGAAATGAAAATGCAAAAAATTCTTCTATTGGGTGGTAATGGTTATGTTGGCAGCAGATTGTTTGATTACTTGAAAAGCTCGAACATTCTTGTCACAAACGTAGATCTTTGTTGGTTTGGTAAAACTCACGAAGACACAATTCAAGAAGATTATGACAACCTTTCCAAAGACTTTCTTGCCGAATTTTCTCACATAATTTTACTCGCTGGCCATTCATCCGTGTCAATGTGTATTGACAAGCTTCAACCATGTTTTGATAACAACGTTGTCAAATTCATCAATCTCATTGAAAAGATTGATGATAATCAAATGTTGATTTACGCCAGTTCTGCCGCCGTATACGGCAATAGCAATCAACTGTTAGATGAATCATTTCCAGTGTCTTCAGGAATAAACTACTATGATTACACGAAGATTTGCAATGATCAGATTGCAAACCTTTACCCCAAAAAGAAGATAGTTGGATTGAGATTTGGATCAGTTAGCGGATTTTCTAGAAATTTCAGAAGCGAGAATCTCATCAATGCCGTCACTATGTCTGCCATGAGACTTGGTAAAATAACAGTTACAAATCCTCACAACTACCGATCGGTGCTTGGGATGAACGATCTTTGTCGAGTAATTTCTGAAATTCTGAAGCATGATACAATCAAAAACAGAATCTACAACATCACATCGGTCAACACAACGATTCTAGAATTTGCAAAAAGAATAGCAGTGATGAGGAACTGTGAGATAATTGTAAGCGATACTGTCACAACCAGTTACGGTTTCAATTGTAGCAATGCTCTCTTCGAAAAAGATTACGAATTCAAATTTCAAGATTCAATTGAGGACATGCATCTTGACATACTGAACAATGTTGATAGAATTGAATTTGACATCAAGAGAATTCCGAGGTAACAAATGCACAAGAAAAGTTGCAGAGGTTGTAACAGTCTAGAATTAACACAGGTCGTTTCATTAGGAAGCTCTCCTTTGGCTAACAATTTGCTGAATGATGAGAATGATCCTGACGAGCTCTATCCTTTAGACCTGATGTATTGTGAAACATGTCACAATGTTCAGCTTTCTTATGTTGTATCTCCTGAAAAAATGTTTGACACATACCTTTATGTTTCTTCTACTGCAAAGTCTTTCAGGGATCATTTTGCTAATGCAGCAAAACAATTCATAAGTGAAATGAATTTGTCACAAAATTCTGTGGTCGTTGATATTGGAAGCAATGATGGCATTGCCTTAGAACCTTTTGCAAAAGAAGGCATACGAGTTATTGGTGTTGAGCCTGCCAAAAATATTGCAAAAATTGCAAACGACAAGGGAATTGAAACCATCAATGCGTATTTTGACTCTGATGTTGCCAAAAAGATTGTTGAAAAATTCGGGAATGTTGATTTAGTGACAGCATCAAATGTATTTGCACATTCTGATGGGTTAGAGCAAATGGCAAAAAATGCATTCGCTATGCTTAAAGAAGGAGGAAAGTTTGTCGTAGAGGTTCAGTATCTTGTTGATACAATCAAAGACATGACTTTTGACAACATTTATCACGAACACGTCAACTATTGGTCAGTTACATCAATAAGAAATTTCTTTCAAAGACTCGGTCTCACTGTTACGAAAGTTCAACACATCGATACTCATGGTGGATCAATAAGAGTTTATGCAGGAAGAAAAGATGACCCTGTTGATGCTAGTGTTCAAAAGTTTATCGATGAAGAATTTGAATTTGGGATGCAACAAAAGGTGACCTACAATAAGTTCTTTGAAAGATTGATACGAATCAAAAGCAATGTCAATGACAATTTGACTATGCTTAAGTCAAAAAATCTAAAAATTGCAGGATACGGATCTCCTGCAAAAGCAACTACTGCTCTAAATTACTTTGATGTAGGACTCAATTACATCGACTACATTATAGATGACAACAGCTTGAAACACAATAAACTGCTGCCGGGAGTAAGAATTCCCATCAAATCTAGAGAATTTCTTATCAACAACAAGCCTGATGTGATTATCATCATGGCTTGGAATTTTGCTGAAGAAATCAAGAAAAACAATAGAGAGCTGATTGATATGGACATAAGATTTGTTAGCATAAAAGAGCTCCAAAACGGAGATTTCAAATGAGAATATTGTGGCACTTCAATTCTCACAGGCATTTTGAAGAGTACTTTTTGTCAAGTCAATTCTTCAATAGGTCAGAATTTCTGAAGAAAAATGCGCAAGTTTTAGTAACTTGCAATAATGTCAACATAGATCTTGAGTTGTTACGTGAGCAATGCGCGTATGAATGCAAGTTAGATGTTGTTAGAACAACAAATCCTGCAAATGGCGTTCATACAGGTCAGTTTGTCTCTCTTGACGAGACATTTCACAGATTTTTTGACTACGATTTTGTAATTCACACAACACCTGACGTGTATTTGGTCGAAGATAGGTTTTTGGTCAAACTTCTTGAAGAAGAACTTGACAGTACCAATCACATGATTGTCGATTATCATCCTACTCATCCACATGCAGAATTTACTTACTCGACAGATTTCTTTGTTTTCAAGCCAAAGCTGATAACGAATTTTTTCAATGACAAATTCGATCCTACACCTGATTGTCACAGTATAGAAACTCACATGTATAGATCGATCCATAAGTACAAAATTCCTCACAGGACAATCTGTCGAGGCAAATCATCATTAAGATGGCAAGTTGATGATTTTGGTTTGATTCACAATCATAACAAAGAAATTATCAAAAGAATATTGCTCAATGATGAGAGGCCAGATGAAGTAACTGCTTACTCTCATAATGCAGTATAAGGATGCAACAAATATGTCGAAAAAGAACTTATTGTTTCATTGCTATTTGAGAAATCTAGAAACTTTAGATGACACCACTCTTTTTCATGTGAAGTGCATCGAAAAATACCAGCACCTCTTTGATGGAAAGAAGATTGTTTATGTCGCAGTGGATGATACAAATGTTAGCATAGGTCTTCTGTTGAGTAGATTCAAATTTTTCGGTTTGTTTGACAAAATTTGCATCTTCAAAAATCACGAAATCAATAGAGAGTCGGAAACATTGATAGAGATGTTGAAAGATGTCAGGTCAAATGATAGATCAATTACGTTTTATGCACACAACAAAGGAAGCACGCATCAACTAGATTCAATTCTCAAAAAATGGATACTTTACATGTATTTCTTCAATCTTGAAAATTCTTACACATCTAAGATTCAAGATCTATTGCATGATGACTATGTGACTTGCGGAGTTATGAAGAAAAATTGCAGTTATCACTCTCATGGTGCATCTTCAGATTGGCATTATAGTGGTGCATTTTTCTGGTTTAGTCAGAAGCTATTTGAGTATGACTGGCATACTTTTGACAAAGGTAGAATGTCGCTAGAGTTTTATCTAGGTCAAAGAATACCTACAGAAAAGGCGCATTCAGCATTCATAAATAGAGACTACAACTTTGGTATCGATCAATCTCTTTGGGAAGAAGAATTGAGCGTCGAAAAACTAGGTGTCGATGTTGTTGAAAAATTCAACTCTCTCATGCATCAAACTTATCAGTAATCAAAGTGAGTGTAGCTATTACTATTAGGTCATGTTGACAGCAGAAATCAATCGTGATCTTCTAATTCCCAGAGAAGGATTCAACTATCCACCTCACCATGTGGGTGATCATCTTGAAGAAGAGTTCATAAAGTTTTGGCAAAAAAATGGAAGCGGAGACAGAAAGCTGATTCCTGTTCACTGGACAGCAGTCTATAATCACAGAGTGAAAGAAGGATTAGGACAAGAATCACCAAATCGTGAACTTAGACAAAAACTTCAGTCATATCTAAATTCTTTGCCTAAAAACGAAAGATATTTCATCGTTTGCACGCACGACGATGCGCCTTCTGAGCAATTACCACCTGATACTCAGGTATTCGCAGCTGGGGGGAACTCTAATAGAATTGATGTGGCAATACCATTAACTTGTGGCCCTCACAAAAATGTGTTTGATCCTGTTAGAACAATACCGATGTCGTTCGTAGGATCAGTAACTCACATGATAAGGCAACAACTTTTGATGTTTGTCAATGGAAATCCTGGTGTCATGCTTCAGGTAAGTGAGTGGCAGGAGAATGTTTCTCAACAAAAGTCAGAGAATTTCAAGCAAATCACACAGAATTCACTGTTTAGTCTTTGTCCAAGAGGTTATGGTGCAACAAGCTACAGGCTTTACGAAGCTATTCAATTAGGTGCCGTGCCAGTTTATGTATCGGATAAGCATTTGTTGCCGTGGAATGACGAACTTGACTGGGACTCATTTTGTGTAATTGTCAAACCTGATGAAATAGAACGCGTGTTTGAAATGACATTTGGTATCGGAAACAAGAAGCTCAGAAATATGCAGCAAAAACTTGAAGGTTTATGGGAGTCTCATTTTAGCATCAATGCTAGCTGTAAACACATTTCAAAAAGAGTTGCTAATCAAGTTAATTTCGCCAAGGAGGAAAGATGATTCCACAAGTTTATGTAGTTCACTGCAAAGCCCTTACTGAAAGAAGGGCGTATTTAGAGCCTAAACTTAAGGAGCTGGGCGTCATTGATCCGCAGTGGATTACTGATTATGATGCAAATGAGCTAAGTCCTGAGATCATTGATAGTTTCTATGTTCATGATAACAATATTGCGCTCAAAAAAGTGCAAGGATTATGGCCGCTACAAGATCACTGCGCTAGAAGGTTGACAGACAAAGAGATTTCACTCACAATAAAGGTTTCTATAGCTTTCAAAAAAATTGCAGAGTCTGACAATCAAATGGGTATCATGCTCGAAGACGACTGTTTGTTTTGCGAAGATTTTCCAAATGTGTTCGAAAAACTCCTCAAAGAAACGCCTAGTGATTGGGACATTATTCACTTTGGTGACGGATGGGGTATGAAGCCTGTCAATGTGAAAAAGAGAACTAGCCAAAACGTCTATTTGATGAATCATCCTGCCTCTAGATGCGCCGAGGGTATTCTTGTAAAGAAGGAGGCTGCGAAAAAGATTTCATCAACTTACGTTCCCTTTAATTTGATGGATGATTGGGAGCTAGCATATCAGTACTATAAGCATGACTTGAATGTCTATTGGTGGGAGCCGGCACCTGTGACGCAGGGTTCTCACTGCGGAGTATTCAAGAGTAGCCTGGCAGATGGAAGAAAACAGTAAGCAACAAGAGGAAACATAAATGAAAGACCCGTTTGAAAATTATTATTCGTGGTACCCAGAGTTCAACAAGTTTTCCAATCCTATTCCTAGACCACAGCCAATCGATGCTGTTATAGCTTATTTCAATGGAAAAGAAAATGGATATTTCGTAGACGTAGGAGCTTATGATGGAGTGACATGGTCCAATTCTTTAGCATTGGAAAAAAATCACAATTGGAAAGGAATCTGTATCGAACCCAATGAAACTGCTTTTGAAACTCTTCAAAAGGAAAGGAGCGCAAAGGCATACAAAGTTGCTGCCACTGATTTTGATGGAACTGTAGATTTTGTCAAGGTTCTGGGTTGGGCTGAAGTCCTCAGCGGAATTTCTACTTCAATGCCACCTGATCATTTACAAAGAATTGAAGAGGAGATCAGGGTTAATGGAGGACAAAAGATAATCACCGAAGTACCTGCTATGAAAATTCAAACTATCCTTGAGGCCGAGGGAGTTCGTGAGATAGATTATCTATCATTAGATGTTGAATGTGGAGAGGTTAATGCCCTGAAGGGGATAGATCTTCGAGCCTTCAATGTTAAGTTGATTAGCTGTGAATCTAATGCATACGATGCTGAAAACAGAGATCAGCTGTTCTACTATCTGAGCAGTAACGGTTACAGGCATCTAGGTCGTGTTTGCGGTGATGAATTCTTCGAAAAAGTAAGTTAGCAAAAGCTCACGAAAAAGATGTCAAGGAATCAACAATGAAAATAGCTTTTTCTGATTTTTGGTGGAAATTTGATCCTAAGAGAAATTTTTTCTTGGACTCAGTCAAGAGAATAGTTGAGAATGTGGAAGTTACAGAAAACATACAAGACGCAGACATCTTGTTCTTTAGTTGTTATTCAAAAGAGCACATGAAATCAGATAGATCTAGAACTAAAAAGATCTATTTCACTGGAGAGAACACAAGACCACCTCTAGATGATTGTGACTGGTCAATTAGTTTTGATTTCGAAAATTACGGTGGAAAGAATTTTAGACTTCCTCTTTGGATGCTTCAAATAGATTGGTGGAATTCAGGAGGATACGTCAACCCCCAATACGTCATACCATTGAGTGAAGTTGAGAACAACACATTTCGAAACAAGCCAAAAAGCAGATTCTGTGCCACTGTTTTTAACAGAGACGCTATTGGAAATAGAGCTCAGACAGCCTTAGAACTTTCAAAGTACAAACCTGTTGAATGTTATGGTGAGCCATGGGGAAACTGGTTTTATGGTGAGGATGTGAAGCTCGACGTAATTTCTAACTACAAGTTCACGTTATGTTATGAGAATGCATCATATCCAGGTTACTTTACAGAAAAGCCGATTCATGCAAGATCAGCAGGATGCATTCCTATTTATTGGTCTGACAAAAGATACGTCGATGACTTCAATCCTAAAGGATTCCTGCATTTATCTGATTTCTCAGGAATAGCAGAGCTTGTAGAAGAAGTGAAAAGAATAGATTCCAATGATGAAATTCGACTAAGAATGATATCGGAGCCTGTTTTCAAAAACACTCCTGACATACAGCCATTTATGAATTTTCTAGAAAAGGCATTGAAATCATGAAGAAAGCATTGATAACAGGTGCTGCAGGTCTTATTGGATCAAAATCAGTTGAAGTTCTTCACGGCATCGGTTATCACGTTGTTGGTGTTGATAATGATATGAGATCTTACTTCTTTGGAAAAGAAGCTTCTACTGCTCATGTTGAAAGAATTTTGAAAACAAAAAACAACTATACTCACTATTCTTATGACATCAGAGACTTTGAAAAAATGAAGGAGGTTTTCACAAAATCGGGACCTTTTGATATCATCATTCATACCGCTGCGCAACCTTCACATGATTGGGCTGCAAAAGAGCCTATGACAGATTTTACTGTCAATGCCTTGGCGACTGTCCAACTTCTAGAACTATACAGAAATTTTTGTCCAGAAGCTTCTTTCATTTTTACATCTACAAACAAGGTATATGGTGACTCTCCTAACTTTTTACCTGTCGTAGAGCTAGAAACAAGATATGAACTTTTCAATCCTGACGGATCTTTGTCTTCGGTTGATGAATCAATGTCAATTGATAATTCAAAGCACTCCATTTTCGGTGCCAGCAAAGTAGCAGCGGATGTGATGGTTCAAGAATACGGAAGATATTGGGGGTTGAACACCGTTGTTTTTAGAGGCGGATGTCTGACAGGACCAAGTCATCAAGGTGCTGAATTGCATGGATTTTTGTCATATCTTGTGAAACAAATAGTTACAGGTGGAAACTACACAATTTTTGGTTACAAAGGCAAGCAGGTCAGAGACAACATTCACAGTGAAGATTTGGTAAGAATGTTTTTAGAGTATCACAAGAACCCTAGGCCTGGTGCAGTCTACAATGCAGGCGGCGGAAGAAACAATTCAATATCAATCATCGAAGCGATCGGTCAAATCAATCAAATACTCAAATCAATTGATGGCAGACATAATTGGGGTGAAACTCAATTATCTCTGTCGGAAAAGAGCAGAGAAGGTGATCACATTTGGTATGTTTCTGATCTATCTAAATTCAAGAATGACTTTCCAAACTGGAATATTCAGCATTCACTAGATAAAATGTTAGAAGAGATGGTGATGCACAGATACGAGATGGAGAAAGATGAAAATCGCAATCATTAAGCAAGGCGGACTTTGTGCAGGAGGCATTGAAAAATATCTACAACAAATTGCTGCCGAATTGGTAAAGGTAGGCGATGAAGTTGAATACTTCTTTACAGATTCTGTTCCCTGTGGAAATTCGGGATGGATTCATCCAGGAACAGATCTTCAAAGAATGCAGTTCATGTTGGATTCTGGAGTTAGGCTAACAGAAGTAAAGTGTTCTAGAATAGATGAAATTGAAATGGGTGGAAAATGGAACGACTCAGATCTTTTTCAACTTTTTGATCCAAAAAATTTTGACGTAGTCATTGGCGGTCACAAAGGTGAACCAAACTGGCCGTTTTCTGTAATTGAAGGTCCTAGAATTGTTGAAACTGTTCATGGAACAGATTTTACATCAGGAGCATCGAATTATGCTAATGCTTATGTTCTAATCTCTGAATATCAAAGGCAAAGATGGTACAATGCTGGTGGAGATCCTAATAGAACTCATGTCATTGCACCAATGGTCGCAGTTGACATGAGTAAAAATGATTTAGGCAGAAATGTGTGGAACATCCCTAACGGAAAATTCGTGTTTGGCATGCATCAGTCTGCTAGGCATGGTCTTTTTTCTTCTGTTCCACTAGATGCCTACTCCTTAATTCAGGATGATAGCAACTTTTTTGTATTACTTGGTGGCACCGAAGAATATGACAGGCACGCCCATAACATAGGACTGAAAAATTTCATGAGATTGCCTGTCTGCTCAAATTCTGCGGACATCAATTCTGTTCTTTCATGTTTTGATGTGTATGCACATGGAAGATTTGATGGTGAAGTTTGCTCTTCGGCTATCATTGAGGCGATGGCAAATAACCTGCCAATTGTAACTCATCCATCTTCCTGCAATAATGGACACTTGAATCAAGTAGAAGGATGTGGATTTGTAGCGCAATCAGTAAGTGAATATGCAGCGTACTTGAAGGTTCTTCAAGAAAATTCAGATCTGCACAAGTTAGCTTCAAAAAAGACTCAAGAAAAGTATGAAACTAGTTTCAAATTTGAAACGTGTTTAGAATCTCTTCTAAAAACCATCAGATTCACTTAACAAAGGCAATTTGTGAATACAATTATCACGAAGGAGTAACATGATAGATTACGTAAAGAACTATATGAGAGAGACCTCAGAAATTTCTCAAACTATATCACACGTTGCAATAGCTGACATCATACATTTGCTGAGAGACACAAAAAATTGCCAGGGAAGATTGTTCTTTGCCGGAGTTGGTGGGAGCGCGGCAAATGCTTCACACGCAGTCAATGATTTTCGAAAAATTGGTGGTATAGAATCACACAGTCTTACAGAAAATGTAGCAGAGCTCACTGCTAGAATTAATGATGATGGATGGGACTCATCTTTGGTCGAAACGCTAAGAACATTCAATCCTCAGACAAAAGATGTTCTTTTCGTTTTCAGCGTAGGTGGTGGAAGCGCAAAGACATCAGTAAATCTTGTTAGAGTTATGGAATTTGCCAAGCAAAAAGGCATGAAAATTTGTTCGATTGTTAGCAGAGACGGTGGCATTGCAAAGCAAGTGAGCGACATTTGTGTATTAGTTCCTGTTCTTTCAAACGAAAGAATAACACCTCATGCTGAAGGATATCAGGCAGTGATTTGGCACTGCATTGTGAATGGAGTGTCAGAATGAAAATTTATTGCGACTCTGCTAGCGTTAATGACATTTTGAAGTATGTTGATGATGATAGCATTACAGGATTTACCACAAATCCAACATTGATGAGAAAAGCAGGAGTTACTGACTATTTACAATTTGCAAAAGAAGTTCTGGATGCAGCAGGAAATAAACCTGTGTCATTTGAAGTTTTTTCTACAGACACTTCTGAAATGAAAAGACAAGCCCTTCTTTTGTCTTCACTTGGTGAAAACGTATATGTGAAAATCACACCCAACAATTACGATGGATCATCTCTTCTTGAACTGATAGGTGATCTTTCTAATGCAGGTGTTAGATTGAATGTGACAGCAGTTTTTACAGTGAACCAAGTGAAGAAAATTGCTGAAGTTTTGAATCCTCACGTGGAATGTGTTATCTCAATTTTTGCAGGTAGAATTGCTGATGCAGGCAAGGATCCTGAACCTATTATCTCTGAATCCAAGGAGATTGCGGCACATTACAGTAATAAGTGGGAAATTTTGTGGGCTTCACCTCGAGAAGTCTTCAATGTCATTCAGGCGGAAAGATCTGGTGCAGACATCATCACTGCGACGCCTGACATCCTTGTTAAGCGAAAATCTTTTGGTAAGGATTTGGAACAATTTTCACTTGAAACTGCGAGGATGTTTATGGATGATGCAAAGGCTGCAGGTTACAATCTATGATAGTAACGAGATCACCTTTCAGAATAACACTGGCAGGCGGCGGAACAGATCTGCCATCTTTTTACCGACAACATGGATCTAGATTTTTGTCCTGTGCAATTGATAAGCACATTTATGTAGGATTTAGAGAAAGATTTCTAGACAAAGATGTCAGAGTTCAATATCTTGATGTGGAATCAGTAGAGCACGTCACCCAACTTAAACACAATCGCGCCAGAGCTTGTTTGGAAAGTTTTGGATTTGAGAATGGAGTTGAGGTGAACTCTAGTGCAGACCTGTCTGCAAACTCAGGTTTAGGTTCTTCAGGTTCGTATTTGGTTGCATTGATTGCATGCCTTAGAAAGTTCAAGGGCATGGATCTAGATCCTGCCGCAATAGCAGAAGAAGCCTGTAGAATTGAAATGGATGTATTGTCCGAACCTGTTGGCAAACAGGATCAATACATTGCTGCATTTGGATCGATAACGGAATTTTTGATTGACAAGGAAGGAAATGTCAAGGCAAAAAATTTGAATTTACAAGATGATCTGATTTCAGAGCTTGAAAAGAACTGCATGATTTTCTACACTGGAATCATGAGAAGTGCATCAAGTATATTGAAGAACCAGCAAAAATCAATAGCAAAAGATGATTCAGCAATGATAGAAATTCAAAGAATCGGTATCGAAACCATCGAATCAATCGAAAAAGGTAACTTGGATCGGTTTGGTATTTTGATGCACCAGCATTGGTTGCAGAAGAAAAGATTTGGTAAAGAAATGTCAGTCAATTCTTTTGATGAACTTTATGAAAGTTTTGTCAAATCGGGAGATGCCTTAGGCGGAAAAATAATAGGTGCTGGCGGCGGAGGTTTCATGATGTTGTACGTTCCTCGAAATCATGATACTGTAGAGTCAAGAATGAAGAACCTTGGATTTCCAAGGTTGAACTGGAAAGTTTCTAAATCAGGAGTGCAAACATGCAATTGGATGACGCAGTAGTTCAGAGAAAAATTGATGAAATTTACAGTAGGCTCAAGACAGAATCCGATTATGTCAGAGAGCGTGATTATCACAAAACTTATCATGATCGATGTCTATCACACGTCAAACTAGATGGATTGTGGTTGGAATTTGGTGTTTATCGAGGCAGGACAATCTGTAATATTGCATCACATACAGAAAATTTGGTGTACGGATTTGATAGTTTTGAAGGGTTGCCAGAGTTTTGGGATCCTGAAAATCCAAAAGGAGTTTACAACCTAGGTGGAAATATACCGGCAGGCGCCATCGATGGTTCAAATGATGACAATCCCGGAATGTATGATAGTTCACCAACAAGAATCATGAAGCCGTGGCCAAAGAATGTGAAGCTTATCAAGGGATTGTTTCAAGATACGCTGGAAGATTTTCTTCATGAAACTCCTGGCAATGCAGCATTTGTGCACATCGATTCAGACATTTACTCGGCGGCAGCTTATGTGCTTCAGCAATTAGAAGACAGAATTGTTAGTGGAACTATCATTGCATTTGATGAAATTTGTGATTATCCTGACTATCGTGAGCACGAAATTAAGGCTTTTGCGGAGTTCTTGCTCAAGACCAAGAAAGATTACAAGCCTCTGGTACATCAAGATCTAGGATACAGTCAGGGATGTTTTGTCATTTTGTAAGAGGGTTTTATGAAGTACTTTCTTGACATTGGCTCGCATTACGGTGAAGGACTTTCTGAATTTCACAAAAAATTTGACTTTTCAAATGGATGGACAATTCACTGTTTTGAACCAAACCCATTGACTGACACTTTGTCAGGTATAAGAAAAACTATTAGTGATTGGACGTCAGAAGTTCATGTTCACAAAAAAGCCGTGTGGAACAGTACGGGAAACGTTAGTTTTCTTTGTTCAAAAAGAGATCCTGGTGAATTAGAAGATCATTACACTTCTCATTTTCCTGACTGCTACATCGAAATTTCAACGAGAAACAATGAAAATTTTGATGGGGTTTCATCTCACATTGAAGGTGTCAGGCAAAATACGTGGGGAGGAGAAGTTTATGATATCGAATCGATATCAGGAGTTGACATCCTCGAAATGCTTTCTTTGAAAGATGGGGATGAAGTTTTCATGAAAATTGATGCCGAGGGCGCAGAGAAAGAAATCGTGGAAAACTTTCTGCAGTCTAAGTACGTTTCTTTCATAAAAGAGCTTTATTGTGAAGTTCATCAAGACATATCATCATCAAGAATTTCTTCTTCTGAAATTTCGCACATGTGTGCATCAAAAGGTGTGGCATTTGGAAACTGGTACTAAAATGACTTACTGCTTTGATTTAGATGGAACTTTATGTACGCAAACGGCGCCTGGAAGTTACAAAGATGCAGTGCCATACAAAAATGCAATAACTGCAGTCAATAAGCTATACGAACAAGGTCACACAATCATAATAGACACAGCTAGAGGAAGCACTAGCAAAATAGATTGGTATGAAACTACTCGTAAACAGCTAGAAGATTGGGGGCTAAAATATCATCAACTCAGAGTTGGACAAAAGATTCATGCTGACATCTTTGTAGATGATAAGGCAGTAAACGCTAACACGTGGAGATTGTTGAATGCGTAAGAAGATGCTTGTTACTGGTGGTTGTGGATTTATAGGGTCAAATTTAGTTGACAAACTGTTGTCTCTCGGCCACGAAGTCACTGTATTAGATAATCTTTCTGCAGAATCTAACGAAAAATTTTATTTCAATGATCATGCAAAGTACGTTTACGAAGACATTCTCAATTATGAAGCAGTGTTGAAAGCCATGAAAGGATGCGATCACGTTTTTCATTTAGCTGCCGAATCAAGAATCGGACCATCAATTGAAAACCCTGCAAAGGCATGTGAAGTGAATTTTGTAGGAACATGTAATGTGTTAAAGGCGGCAAGAGATTTAGGTGTGAAATCCGTAGTTTATTCTTCTACATCTGCATGTTATGGGCTGAGTGATAAACTTCCACAACAAGAAACAGATATGATTGACAACCTCAATCCTTACTCTGTTTCAAAAATTGCAGGTGAAGATCTAACAAGAATGTTCTACAAACTCTGGAACGTCAATACCGTCTCATTGAGATATTTTAAC
>Ga0214923_10003012_pt1 | contig 21542 bp, 25 predicted proteins | sample LL1510_MetaG_FD_177993 | JGI IMG/M metagenome (GOLD analysis project Ga0214923, IMG submission 177993) | Freshwater microbial communities from Lake Lanier, Atlanta, Georgia, United States - LL-1510 | ecosystem: Environmental > Aquatic > Freshwater > Lake | place: USA: Georgia | collected...
AAGACCTGGCACCAGTGGTTTGCTCACCACCGAGTGTGCGGGCGAAGTGGTGCGGGTGCGCATGGCCGCCAGCAACTCAGCAGTGCCCATGGTTGGACAAACTGTGCACTTGCAAGTTCTTGGGCCCCATACGTGTTTTTACGAAAACGAGGAGTGGGTGGCATGAAACCTGTCAACCAAAAAGCCTGGTTTTTGATTTTGCCGGTGCTCGTGTGCGTGGCGTTTTCGGCAATATTGCCGCTCATGACTGTGGTCAATTACTCGGTGCAAGACATCATCTCGCCCGAGCGACGTGTCTTTGTTGGCACCGAATGGTTCGCGGCAGTCATGCGCGACCAAGATCTGCACGAAGCCTTGTGGCGACAAATCCTTTTTTCCGCGGCCGTGCTGTTGGTTGAAATTCCCCTGGGCATTGCCTTGGCGTTGTCAATGCCGGTCAAAGGCTGGCCAGCCTCGGTTACTTTGGTGCTGATCGCATTGTCCTTGCTGATTCCCTGGAACGTGGTCGGTACGATTTGGCAAATTTATGGCCGTGCAGACATCGGGTTGCTGGGCGCGACCTTGCAAGCCATTGGGGTAGACTACAACTACACTGGTAATGCGCTTGACGCATGGTTGACTGTTTTGGTGATGGACGTTTGGCATTGGACGCCCTTGGTTGCTTTGCTGGGTTTTGCTGGTTTGCGCAGCATCCCCGATGCGTACTATCAGGCCGCTCAAGTTGATGGCGCGTCCAAATTCGCGGTGTTTCGCTTTATCCAATTGCCCAAGTTACGCGGTGTCTTGATGATCGCGGTGTTGCTGCGCTTTATGGACAGCTTCATGATTTACACCGAGCCATTTGTGCTGACTGGAGGAGGGCCAGGCAATGCCACCACTTTCTTGAGCCAGTATCTGACACAAAAAGCCGTCGGCCAATTTGACTTGGGGCCAGCAGCGGCCTTTTCGCTGATTTACTTCCTCATCATTTTGTTGCTGTGTTTCATCCTCTATAACTGGATGCAAAGCGTGGGCACCCAAGCAAAGGCAAGCAACCATGGATGAGCGTCGCTTCAAAAAGCGCAGCTTGTTCTTGCTGCTTTATATCGTGTTCGCCTTGTTGCCCATCTATTGGATGGTCAACATGAGCTTTCGCACCAACCAAGAAATATTGTCCAGTTTCAGCCTGTTCCCTGCCAACCCAACCTGGGACAACTACGCCACCATCTTCACAGATGTCTCCTGGTATTCAGGTTACATCAACAGCTTGATTTATGTCGCCATCAATACAGTGATTTCTGTCACAGTGGCTTTGCCAGCCGCCTATGCGTTTTCCCGTTACAGATTTTTGGGCGACAAGCACGTGTTTTTCTGGTTGTTGACCAACCGCATGACCCCGCCAGCGGTGTTTTTGCTGCCATTTTTCCAGCTCTACACCACTGTCGGTTTGATGGACACCCACATCGCTGTGGCCATGGCGCATTTGTTGTTCAACGTGCCTTTGGCGGTTTGGATTTTGGAAGGTTTCATGAGCGGCATACCGCGTGAAATCGACGAAACCGCCTACATCGACGGATACAGCTTTACCGCATTTTTCATCCAGGTTTTTTTGCCCTTGATCAAAGCGGGCGTAGGTGTGACAGCATTTTTTTGCTTCATGTTCAGTTGGGTCGAGTTGTTGCTAGCGCGAACGCTGACAAGTGTGAATGCCAAGCCAATCGTGGCCACCATGACCCGTACCGTGAGCGCGTCAGGCATGGACTGGGCTACTTTGGCTGCCGCTGGCGTGCTCACCATCGTGCCAGGCGCGATCGTGATTTGGTTTGTGCGTCACTACATCGCCAAAGGTTTTGCCATGGGGCGGGTATGACAACCTTTAGGAGTTTTGCAAGTGCTTGAATGGATGGCCTGGACCACCCCGGTGGCGGTTTTTTTCACCTGCATCGTGCTGTTACTGATCGGCATGACGGTTTGGGAGCGTCTTTCGCCCACTGTGGCACGAAAAGGCTTTTTGCCGTTGGTCACCACCCGCGGTGACCGCCTGTTCATTGGGTTGCTTGGCAGTGCCTATTTGCACCTGATGTTTGTCGGCTTGGCGGGCGAGTTATTGATTTGGTTTGGATTGAGCGAAGAGCCCACGATTTGGTGGGCCACGCTGGCGAGTGCGGTTTGGCTGGTGCTTGTGATTCGCAAGGGCTAGTTAAGCCATTCATGACACGGTCTGAAACTTCCCCAAGACGCGTGTTTTCTCGAAGCTGGGGGAAACTTTTAGGAGACTGGCATGAAATTGAAATACCGTGCAATTGCCTTTGCCGCTGCAGCCATGGTGCTGGGCCACAGCGCCTGGGCTGGTGAAGCAGAAGCCAAGAAATGGGTGGACAACGAGTTTCAGCCATCGACCTTGTCTAAGGACAAGCAAATGGATGAAATGAAGTGGTTCATTGAAGCCGCTAAAAAACTGCAAGCCAAGGGTGTGAAAGAAATATCTGTGGTGTCTGAAACCATCACCACCCATGAGTACGAATCCAAAACCCTGGCCAAAGCTTTCACCGAAATCACCGGCATCAAGGTTAAGCATGACTTGATTCAAGAGGGTGATGTGGTTGAAAAACTGCAAACCTCCATGCAGTCTGGTAAGTCTATTTACGATGGATGGATTTCTGACTCTGATTTGATCGGTACCCACTACCGCTACGGCAAGATCATGAGCTTGACAGACTACATGGCTGGTGACGGCAAAGAATGGACCAACCCCGGCTTGGATTTGAAAGACTTCATCGGCACCAGCTTCACCACTGGTCCAGACAAGAAACTCTACCAATTACCCGACCAGCAGTTCGCCAACCTCTATTGGTTCCGTGCTGACTTGTTCGAGCGCAAAGAAATCAAGGACAAGTTCAAGGCGAAGTATGGCTACGATTTGGGGGTGCCCCTTAACTGGAGCGCCTATGAAGACATTGCCGAGTTCTTCACCAACGATGTGAAAACCATAGACGGCAAACCCATCTACGGTCACATGGACTATGGCAAGAAAGACCCCTCGTTGGGCTGGCGTTTCACGGACGCTTGGTTGTCCATGGCCGGCACAGCTGACATCGGCATCCCCAATGGCCGGCCTGTTGACGAGTGGGGCATTCGTGCATCTGCCGACGGTTGTAACCCATTGGGGGCATCGGTAGCCCGTGGGGGGGCGACTAACTCACCTGCGGCTGTTTATGCGTTGACCAAATACGTGGACTGGATGAAAAAATACGCACCCAAGGAAGCCATTGGCATGACCTTTGGCGAGGCCGGCCCTGTGCCTGCCCAAGGCCAGATTGCACAGCAAATATTTTGGTACACCGCTTTCACCGCCGACATGACCAAGTCAGGTCTGCCAGTGGTGAACGCCGACGGCACACCCAAGTGGCGGATGGCCCCCGGACCCAACGGCCCGTACTGGAAACAAGGCATGCAAAACGGTTACCAAGACGTGGGTTCATGGACATTCTTCAAAGACCATGACGCCAATAAAACAGCTGCCGCTTGGTTGTATGCCCAGTTCGTGACCGCCAAAACCACTTCTCTGAAAAAGACCATAGTGGGCTTGACACCGATCCGAGAATCCGACATCCGCTCTGACGCCATGACCAAATTGGCGCCCAAACTTGGTGGCTTGGTCGAGTTCTATCGCAGCCCTGCGCGAGTAGCTTGGACCCCCACAGGCACCAACGTGCCTGACTACCCCAAGTTGGCACAGCTGTGGTGGAAAAACGTGGCTGTGGCTGTGACCGGTGAGAAAACACCGCAGCAAGCCATGGACAACTTGGCTAACGAGATGGACGACGTAATGGCCCGTTTGGAACGTGCCGGTATGGCCCGCTGCGCCCCCAAACTCAACCCCAAGGGAGACCCAGCCAAATACCTGAGTGACAAGGCTGCGCCTTGGGCCAAACTGGCCAATGAGAAGCCAAAAGGCGAAACCATCGCATATGAAAAGCTGCTTAACGCTTGGAAGGAAGGTCGCGTTCGCTAAAGTTTGACAGGGCGCGTCTCGCCTGCTTGACTCGCCTGTTGTCAAGGGGTCTGTGGCTGACTGGCCGCAGGCCCGTCTTTGGTCAGTCAACCATGACCCGCTCTGAACTACTTCATCAGTTGGCCCGACCGCATACTCACGATATCGCGGTGATCGGTGGTGGCGCCACAGGTCTGGGTGTGGCCTTAGAGGCCAGCAAGCTGGGCTATTCGGTGGTGTTGCTCGAATCGCATGATTTCGCCAAAGGTACTTCCTCGCGTTCCACCAAGCTGGTCCATGGCGGCGTTCGATATTTGGCCCAAGGTAATGTCAGCCTGGTGCGAGAAGCCTTGCACGAGCGATCGGTGTTGTTGCACGACGCGCCACATTTGGCGCAACCCATCCCATTTGTGATGCACTCTTACCGCTGGTGGGAAACCGGCTTTTACGGCATCGGTTTAAAACTCTACGATTTTTTGGCGGGCGCAGATGGCCTGGGTCGCACCGAATTTTTAAGCGCCGCCAGCGTCAAAGCGCGCATGCCAGGCTTGAAAGTCAAAGGCCTGCAAGGCGGGGTGCAATATTGGGACGGTCAGTTTGATGATGCCCGCTATGCCATCAACCTGGCCCGTAGCGCGGCCAGAACCGGCGCGCTGATGCTCAATTACTGCCCGGTTATCAAGCTTCATCATCACAATGGCAAGGTCCAAGGCCTGACCTGCCAAGACCAAGAAACCGGGCAATGCTTTGACATCCAAGCGGCTTGCGTGGTCAACGCCACCGGTGTTTGGGTAGACCAGTTACGCCAGTTGGATGCGCAGCCTGCTGGCACCCCGGTCAAACCGATGCTTGCACCCAGTCAAGGTGTACACCTGGTGGTGGACCGCTCGTTTTTACCAGGCGATCACGCGCTCCTGGTCCCCAAAACCGCCGATGGGCGTGTCCTGTTTGCTGTGCCATGGCTGGGAAAAGTCATTCTGGGTACAACCGACACGCCCCGCGAAGACATGCCGCGAGAGCCCTTGCCCTTTGAAGAGGAGGTAAATTTCATCTTGAGCGAATCGGCGCGTTACCTCTCCAAACCGCCTCAACCTGCCGATGTCCGCAGCGTATGGGTGGGGTTGCGACCGCTGGTCAAGCCGCACCATGAAAAGGGCGCCAGCACCAAGGGGCTGAGCCGAGAACACTCGGTCAGCATCAGCCGCAGCGGTCTGGTTACCGTGACTGGTGGCAAGTGGACCACCTACCGCGCCATGGCGGAGAATGTGTTGTCACTGTGTCAGACCAACCAGTTGATTCCGCCAAGCAGCCAGACGACAGCACAACTCACTTACCTGATCGGTGCCGGCCTAGGGGCGAACCCACATCCCGTCAGCTTGATGGCGCCACAAGGCGCACACTTGTATGGCGAAGAGCAACCGCTGTTAGCCAGGCTGCCTGGCGCCGATGTCTGGCTGTTGCCTGGCTTAAGCGAGGCCATGGTGCGGTTTGCTGCACGATACGAATTTGCCCGCTGTGTCGAAGACGTGCTGGCGCGGCGCTCACGCTTGTTGTTTTTAGACGCACTGGCCTCCGCCACCGTGGCCGAGCGGGTGGCAGCCTTGTTGCTGGAGGAAGGATGCATAGATATAAAACTTTTAGACTATTTTTCGCTTGCCAGACAGTACACGCTGCCTGGTTCATGGGTCCCTGCTGCTTAACCTTAAATGCTGATTTGGCTGCGCAGGGAAAAAGATCACACACAGGCTAAATCTGTGGCACAATAGCTGGCTCTGCTAACCAAGCAGGGAAGACAACGCCCAAACAGACGCGCTGCAAAATGGTTTGAAGCACGGATGACGGGCCCAAGACTGATCGAGTTATGAAACCCATTGCGGGTATCAGACGCGGTACAAGTTGGGAAACAGAAATGATCCAGACAGAATCCAGATTAGAGGTCGCCGACAACACCGGCGCGAAGTCCGTTTTGTGCATCAAGGTGCTCGGCGGTTCTAAGCGTCGCTATGCCAGTGTGGGCGACATCATCAAAGTGAGCATCAAAGAAGCTGCGCCACGTGGTCGTGTCAAAAAAGGCGAGATCTACAGCGCAGTGGTGGTGCGAACCGCCAAAGGCATTCGCCGAGGTGATGGCTCGCTTGTGAAATTCGACAGCAATGCTGCCGTTTTGCTCAACGCCAAATTGGAGCCTATCGGCACCCGCATCTTTGGCCCGGTGACACGCGAACTGCGTACCGAGCGCTTCATGAAGATCGTGTCCTTAGCGCCCGAAGTACTCTAAGGACCAAGCCATGAACAAAATCCGCAAAGGAGATGAAGTCATCGTCATCGCAGGCCGAGACAAAGGCAAGCGTGGCAAGGTGAGCTTGCGACATGACGATTCGCACCTCGTTATTGAGGGCATCAACTTGGTTAAAAAACACACCAAACCTAACCCCATGGCCGGCTCCACTGGTGGCATCGTAGAGAAAACCATGCCGATTCACCAGTCCAATGTGGCTATTTACAACGCCACCACCGGCAAGGCCGATCGCGTGGGTATCAAGATCAACACCGATGGTTCGAAGGTTCGTGTCTTCAAGTCCAGCGGCGAAGTCATCAAGGCGGCATGAACATGGCACGATTGCAACAACACTACCGTGAAAAAGTGGTCCCTGAATTGACCGCTAAATTTGGCTACAAATCCAACATGGAAGTGCCACGCCTCACCAAAATCACCCTCAACATGGGTGTGAGTGAAGCGGTGGCCGATAAGAAAGTGATGGATCATGCGGTCGGCGACCTGACCAAAATCGCAGGTCAAAAGCCTGTTGTCACCAAAGCCCGCAAGGCGATCGCTGGTTTCAAGATCCGCGAGCAGCAACCGATTGGGTGCATGGTCACGTTACGTGGCGTGCGTATGTACGAATTCTTGGATCGTTTTGTCACCGTGGCATTGCCTCGGGTGCGCGACTTTCGCGGTATCTCTGGTCGCGCTTTTGACGGTCGCGGCAACTACAACATCGGTGTGAAAGAACAAATCATTTTTCCCGAGATCGAGTATGACAAGGTTGACGCCCTTCGAGGTCTCAACATCAGCATCACCACCACGGCCAAGACCGACGATGAGTGCAAAGCACTGCTCGCCGCTTTCCGTTTCCCGTTCAAGAACTGAGGTGTCCTTTGGCTAAAGTAGCTTTGATCGAGCGTGAGCTCAAGCGAGACAAATTGGTCGCCAAGTACGCGAAAAAACACGCGGAACTCAAGGCCATTGCCAACGACTTCAAGCGCAGCGATGAAGAACGCGCTGCTGCACGTTTGGCATTGCAAAAGTTGCCCCGTAACGCCAACCCCACGCGTCAACGCAATCGTTGCGAAATCACAGGTCGCCCACGTGGCACCTTCCGTCAATTTGGTTTGGGTCGCGCCAAGATCCGTGAATTAGCTTTCGCAGGCAACATTCCCGGCATCACCAAGGCCAGCTGGTAAACAGGCAGGAGAAATTCAACATGAGCATGAGTGATCCCATTGCCGACCTGTTAACGCGCATTCGCAATGCGCAGATGGTTGCCAAGCCAACTGTGTCTGTTCCCGCGTCCAAGGTCAAAACAGCCATTGTTCAGGTGTTAAAGGACGAGGGTTACATCGATGGCTTCCTGGTCAAAACCGAAGATGGCAAATCAGAACTGGAAATCGCCTTGAAATATTACGCAGGCCGCCCTGTGATAGAGCGTATCGAGCGTGTTTCTCGCCCTGGCTTGCGAGTCTACAAAGGACACAATGCCATTCCCCAAGTCATGAACGGCTTGGGTGTTGCCATCGTCACCACCCCCAAAGGCGTGATGACCGACCGCAAAGCACGCGCCACTGGCGTGGGCGGCGAAGTTCTTTGCTACGTGGCGTAAGGGAGAAACGCATATGTCCCGAGTTGCCAAAATGCCCATCACGCTTCCTGCAGGTCTTGAATTGACCATCAGTGAGCAACACATCAGCGTCAAAGGCGCTGGTGGCCAGTTGTCAATCGCCAACAACGCCTTGGTCAAGATGGTGCGTCAAGCCGACATGCTCACATTTGAGCCTGCCGATGAATCCCGTGAAGCCAATGCCATGAGTGGCACACTGCGCCAGTTGGTTAACAACATGGTGATTGGTGTGACCAAAGGCTTTGAGAAAAGGCTCAACCTGGTTGGCGTGGGCTACAAAGCCGCTGCGCAAGGCGCCAAGCTTAACCTGGCCGTGGGTTACTCGCACCCAGTTAACTTTGATATGCCTGCAGGCATCAAAGTGGAAACACCAGCACCCACCGAGATCATCATCAAAGGCGCTGACCGCCAACGTGTGGGTCAGATCGCTGCTGAAATCCGCGCTGTTCGTCCACCCGAGCCTTACAAAGGCAAAGGCATCCGCTATGCGGACGAAAAGATCACGATCAAAGAGACCAAGAAGAAATAAGGAGCCGCAACATGCTAAGCAAAAAGCAGCAGCGTCTGCGCCGTTCTCGTCAAACCCGTCTGCGCATTGCCACCCAAGCCATAGCACGGTTGATGGTCAATCGCACCAATTTGCACATATACGCCAGCGTCATTTCTGGCGACGGCACCCAGGTGATTGCCACTGCCTCTACCGCTGAAGCCGACGTTCGCAAGAGCTTGGGCGCTGTGGGCAAAGGTGGCAATCAACACGCAGCCGAAATAATCGGCAAGCGAATTGCTGAAAAAGCCAAAGCCGCAGGCGTGGAAAAAGTCGCTTTCGACCGTTCGGGCTTTGCCTATCACGGTCGCGTCAAATCATTGGCTGAAGCAGCACGAGCTGCCGGCTTGCAGTTCTAACAGACACGGAAACACACCATGGCAAAAGTTCAAGCTAAAGTGCAAGACGACAGTCGTGACGACGGTCTGAAGGAAAAAATGATCGCGGTCAACCGCGTGACCAAAGTGGTCAAGGGTGGTCGCATTCTTGGCTTCGCAGCGCTCACCGTGGTCGGTGATGGCGATGGTCGCGTTGGCATGGGCAAGGGCAAATCCAAAGAGGTGCCCGCTGCTGTGCAAAAAGCAATGGAAGAAGCCCGTCGCAACATGCACAAAGTGTCATTGAAAAATGGCACCATTCACCATAATGTCACTGGCCACCACGGCGCTGCCAGCGTTCAAATGGCCCCCGCCCCCAAAGGCACTGGCATCATTGCCGGGGGACCTATGCGTGCGGTGTTTGAAGTCATGGGCATCACGGACATCGTGGCAAAAAGCCATGGTTCGAGCAACCCTTACAACATGGTTCGTGCCACTTTTGATGCATTGATCAAATCCACTACCGCTTATGAAGTTGCGGCAAAGCGTGGCAAGACCGTCGAAGAACTCTTCGCCTGATCCGGAAGCAACGACATGTCCACAACTACCTCAACCGTCAAAGTGCAATTGGTGCGAAGCCCCATCGGCACCAAAGAATCACACCGCGCCACTGTGCGTGGTTTGGGCTTGCGCAAAATCGGCAGCACCAGTGAACTGCAAGACACGCCTGCCGTGCGCGGAATGATCAACAAGATCAGTTACCTGGTCAAAGTTCTCTAAGGGTCAGCCATGCAACTCAATGAAATCAAGCCTGCAGATGGCTCCCGCAAAGACCGCCGCCGAGTAGGCCGTGGTATCGGCTCGGGTCTGGGTAAAACGGCTGGCCGTGGCCACAAAGGTCAAAAATCACGATCGGGCGGCTACCACAAGGTCGGTTTTGAAGGTGGTCAAATGCCTTTGCAACGTCGCTTGCCCAAGCGCGGTTTCAAGTCACAAAGTTTGAAATACAACGAGGAAGTCACGCTGGCTTCTTTGCAAGCCTTGGACATGACCGACATTGACATTCTGGCGCTCAAGACCGCTGGCCTGGTCAGCCAAATGGCCAAAGTGGTCAAAGTCATCAAGACCGGTGAGATCACACGTGCTGTCAAACTAAACGGCATTGGCGCCACCGCTGGTGCCAAAGCTGCCATTGAAGCGGCTGGCGGCTCGGTCGCTTAAGGCGCTGGAGAACCCACTTGGCAACCAACGCGTCCATGGCCACCAAAGACAAATACGGTGATTTGCGTCGCCGCCTTGTCTTTTTGTTGCTCGCATTGGTGGTTTATCGCCTGGGCACGCATATCCCAGTGCCTGGTATCGACCCTAACCAGCTTGCACAGCTGTTCAAGGGGCAACAAAACGGCATCCTAAACCTGTTCAACATGTTTTCGGGTGGTGCCTTGTCACGCTTCAGTATTCTGGCACTTGGCATCATGCCGTATATCTCTGCCTCCATCATCATTCAACTCATGTCGTACGTTGTGCCCAGCATGGAGGCTTTGAAAAAAGAAGGCGAAGCAGGTCGCCGCAAGATTACCCAATACACCCGTTACGGCACCCTGGCGCTGGCGCTGTTCCAGTCGTTGGGCATTGCCATGGCGCTGGAGTCTTCGGCTGGCCTGGTGATTTCACCCGGGTTTGGCTTTCGTTTGACATCCATGGTCTCCTTGACCGCAGGGACCATGTTTCTGATGTGGTTGGGCGAACAAATCACCGAGCGCGGTTTGGGGAACGGTATCTCCATCATCATTTTTGCTGGCATCGCTGCAGGCTTGCCCAATTCGATTGGCGGGTTGCTTGAGTTGGTGCGAACTGGCTCAATGAGCATCATCATTGCCCTGTTGATTGTGGTGTTGGTTGCGTTGATCACCTACTTCGTGGTGTTTGTTGAGCGTGCCCAGCGCAAGATCCTGGTCAACTATGCACGTCGACAAGTGGGTAACAAGGTTTACGGCGGACAGTCTTCCCACCTCCCCTTGAAGCTCAACATGGCTGGTGTCATCCCGCCCATTTTCGCCTCTTCCATTATTTTGTTGCCCTCCACCATCGTGAGCTGGTTCAGCTCAGGCGCCAGCATGATTTGGCTCAAAGATATTTCTGCCGCTTTGGCGCCGGGACAACCCATTTACGTGATGCTGTATGCAGTTGCCATCGTCTTCTTTTGTTTCTTCTACACCGCGTTGGTGTTCAACAGCCGCGAGACTGCGGACAACTTGAAGAAAAGTGGCGGCTTCATCCCGGGTATTCGCCCGGGCGACCAGACCGCTCGTTTCATTGACAAGATTTTGTTGCGTTTGACATTCGCTGGTGCGATCTACATCACCTTCGTTTGTTTGGTGCCCGAATTTCTCATCCTCAAGTACAACGTGCCTTTCTACTTTGGCGGCACATCGTTGCTGATCATCGTGGTTGTCACCATGGACTTCATGGCCCAAGTACAAAACTACCTGATGAGTCAGCAATACGAATCGCTGCTCAAAAAGGCCAACTTCAAGATGGCACCAGGTGGTTGATTGGGTGCATGGCGAAGGACGATGTCATTCAGATGCAAGGAGAGGTTGTTGAAAACCTCCCCAATGCCACCTTCCGGGTCAAACTGGAAAACGGCCATGTGGTGCTTGGACATATCTCCGGCAAGATGCGGATGCATTACATCCGCATCCTGCCAGGTGACAAAGTGACGGTTGAGTTAACGCCCTACGACTTGAGCAGGGCAAGAATTGTGTTTCGCGCCAAGTAGGGCGTGAAGCATGCAGAGTTTGTTGGGATTTGCAAAGGTGCAAGCCCCGGGTCTTTTGGGAGAGTGAAATGAAAGTTTCTGCTTCGGTCAAAACAATTTGCCGCAACTGCAAGATCATCCGCCGCAAGGGCGTGGTGCGTGTCATCTGCACGGATCCACGCCACAAACAGCGTCAAGGCTGATCTTTCAACGCATTTAAGAGGTCACACATGGCACGTATCGCTGGTATCAACATCCCACCGCACAAGCACACGGAAATTGGCTTGACATCCATTTTTGGCATCGGTCGCACACGTGCTCGCAAAATATGCGAAGCATGCGGCATCGACTATGCCAAAAAAATCAAAGATCTGACCGATTCAGACCTTGAAAAAATTCGCGATCAGATCGCCATGTTCACCATCGAAGGCGATTTGCGCCGAGAAACCTCTATGAACATCAAACGTTTGATGGACATCGGTTGTTACCGTGGGTTTCGCCATCGTCGCAGCTTGCCCATGCGCGGTCAGCGCACACGCACCAATGCGCGTACCCGAAAAGGTCCCCGCAAGGCGGCTCAATCGCTAAAGAAATAAAGAGGGAACCCCATGGCAAAAGCACCCGTCAATTCAGCCGCGCAACGCGTGCGCAAGAAGGTTCGCAAAAACGTTGCGGACGGCATCGCGCATGTTCACGCGTCTTTCAACAACACCATCATCACCATCACCGACCGTCAAGGCAATGCATTGTCTTGGGCTTCGTCGGGTGGTCAAGGTTTCAAGGGCTCACGCAAGTCCACTCCGTTTGCCGCTCAGGTGGCTTCCGAGGTGGCTGGTCGTGCCGCCATTGATCAGGGCATCAAGAACCTCGATGTCGAAATCAAAGGTCCCGGTCCTGGCCGGGAATCTTCGGTTCGCGCATTGGCGGCCCTGGGCATTCGCATCAATTCCATTTCTGATGTGACGCCGGTTCCTCACAACGGATGCCGTCCGCAAAAGCGCCGTCGCATCTGAGTTCAAACCAAGCCCACCGCCGTTGGTGATTTCACCAACGGCTCCCTGTGTTTTGCACGGGCAGTTGACATAAAAGGAAGTTCAAGTGGCACGTTACTTAGGCCCCAAGGCCAAACTCTCTCGCCGTGAAGGCACTGACCTGTTCTTGAAAAGCGCACGTCGATCAATCGCGGACAAAGCCAAATTCGACAGCAAGCCAGGCCAACATGGCCGCACCTCCGGTCAGCGCATGTCTGACTTCGGTTTGCAATTGAGAGAAAAACAAAAGGTCAAACGCATGTATGGCGTATTGGAGCGACAGTTCAGACGCTACTTCGCCATGGCAGACCAGCAAAAAGGTAACACGGGCTCCAACCTGTTGTCCTTACTCGAGTCTCGCTTGGACAATGTGGTTTACCGCATGGGCTTTGGCTCTACTCGTGCAGAGGCGCGTCAATTGGTCTCTCACAAAGCCATCACGGTCAATGGCCAGCAAGTCAACATCCCATCTTATTTGGTCAAAGCAGGTGACGTGGTCAGCGTTCGTGAAAAATCCAAGAAACAAGGCCGTGTGCTTGAGGCCCTCCAATTGGCCACGCAAGTTGGCATGCCTGCTTGGGTTGAGGTCAATGTGGACAAAGCAGAGGGTGTCTTTAAGAAGACACCTGATCGTGACGAATTTGCGGCTGACATCAACGAATCTCTGATCGTTGAGTTGTATTCGCGTTAACCGGGCCTTTTAGGCCCCATGAACCCGCCGCCCTGGGCATGGTTGTCCCGGGGTCATCATCCGCCTTACCGGTGTAACGAGCCGGGGGTATTGTGAGGAAAAAAACGAATGCAAACAAATCTCCTGAAGCCCAAAGCCATTCAAGTCGAGCAACTTGGCCACAACAAATCCAGGGTCACCTTGGAGCCTTTTGAGCGCGGCTATGGCCACACACTTGGCAATGCTTTGCGCCGTGTGTTGCTCTCTTCCATGGTTGGCTATGCAGTGACCGATGTCACCATCGCTGGCGTGTTGCACGAATACTCGTCTATTGACGGCGTGCAAGAAGACGTGGTCAACATTTTGTTGAACCTGAAAGGCGTGGTCTTCAAATTACATAACCGTGATGAAGTCACCTTGAGCTTACGCAAAGACGGCGAAGGCCAAGTCACTGCTGCTGACATCCAAACGCCGCATGATGTAGAAATCATCAACCCAGAGCACATCATTGCCAACTTGTCTCATGGCGGAAAAATCGACATCCAACTCAAAGTTGAAAAAGGCCGTGGCTATGTGCCTGGCAGCATGCGTCGCCACACCGACGAAGTTAACAAATCCATCGGCCGCATTGTGTTGGATGCCTCCTTCTCACCCGTCAAGCGCGTGAGTTACAGCGTTGAAAATGCCCGTGTGGAACAACGGACGGATTTGGACCGTTTGGTGGTTGAGATCGAAACCAATGGCGCGATCACAGCGGAAGATGCGGTGCGTTCTTCAGCCAAAATCTTGGTGGAGCAATTGGCGGTTTTTGCCCAGTTGGAAGGCGGCGAGTTGGCTGCTTTCGATTCGCCTGCGCCGCGCATCACCCAACAAGTCGATCCGATTTTGCTGCGCCCTGTGGACGAACTCGAACTCACTGTGCGTTCAGCCAATTGCTTGAAAGCAGAAAACATTTTCTATATCGGTGATCTGATCCAACGCACTGAAAATGAATTGTTGAAAACCCCCAACTTGGGCCGCAAGTCCTTGAACGAAATCAAAGAAGTGTTGGCGTCACGTGGTTTGACTTTGGGCATGAAGCTCGAAGGCTGGCCACCCGCCGGTTTGGAAAGCAAGCGTATATAAAAATAAGCCACACCAAGTTGCATCACCCCTGGCCGTACCTGATACGGCGGCCGGCAAAACAAGCGTCAGTCAAGAAAGGACACCTCCATGCGCCACGGACACGGACTCCGAAAACTCAATCGCACCAGCTCTCACCGGTTGGCCATGTTGCAAAACATGATGAACTCGCTGATCGAGCACGAAGCCATCAAAACCACATTGCCAAAGGCCAAGGAACTTCGCCGCGTGATCGAGCCCATGCTCACACTGGCCAAAGAACCCACCTTGTCCAACAAGCGTTTGGCTTTCAACCGGTTGCGAAACCGCGACAATGTCGTCAAGTTGTTTGGCGAACTCGGCCCACGTTACCAAACACGCCCTGGTGGCTACACACGCATTTTAAAAATGGGTTACCGTGTCGGTGACAACGCGCCCATGGCCTTGGTTGAATTAGTCGATCGTCCCGACATCACAGATGCACCGACTGCTGCGGCTGATTAACAGCTACAATCCATAGTTACGACGCGCGATGGAGCAGCCTGGTAGCTCGTTGGGCTCATAACCCAAAGGTCGCAAGTTCAAATCTTGCTCGCGCAACCACACACAACGCCCACTGACAGGTGGGCGTTTTGCATGGACAAGCCATGTTCATGTGCCGCCTGTGACGCCCGCCCGTCTTCAAGCAACTGGTTCAACAGTGCCATTTTGTGTGATCAGCAGACAGGCTGTATCGATGGGGTTAACTGGCGCACAATGGCCCTATGCTTTACAAATTCAAATCCAAAGCGGCGGGCAACTTGATTTTGCTTGAGCCACAGGGCGTGCAGTTCCTGACCTTGATAGGCAAAACCCCAACGCCCAGTGGCATCATCGAGCCAGACCAGATGCCCAAAGCCATCGCCGACTTGCAAGAGGCGGTGCGTCGGGTAGAGGCCGAGCAAGCGCAGGCCGTGACAGAGGCGAACGCCCAAGGACAAGCAACCCCCCGTTTTGAAAGCATCAGCTTGCGGCAGCGCGCCAAACCAATCATCGACATGCTGCAGCGCTGTCACCAAGCGGGCCAGCCCATCGTTTGGGGCGATTGAGATGGCGCACCCCTACCAGGCTTTGACGCCATCGGTGGTGCTCGATGCCTTGAATGCAATCGGTTTGCCCGTTGATGGCCGTTTGAGCGCACTCAGTTCGTATGAAAACCGTGTATACCAAGTGCACTTGGACGATGACAGCAGTGTGGTGGCCAAATTTTATCGACCTGGACGTTGGACAGCAGAACAGATTCACGAGGAACACGCATTCACCGCTGAACTGGTGGCGCAGGACATTCCCGTGGTGGGCCCCTTGGTCTTGAAGGGCATGCGTCTGCACGAGGCACGCACCCTGCCAGGGGACGCAGACGGGCATTTCTGGTTCAGCGTGAGTCCTTGTCGAGGCGGGCGGGCGCCCGAGTTGGATGACCCGAATGTCTTGATGTGGATTGGTCGGTTGATGGCGCGCATCCATTTGGTGGGTGAGCGCAGCGGGTTTGAACACCGCCCGGCATTGAGTCTGCACACCTTTGGCGAAGCGCCACGCGACCTGTTGGTGTCGCAAGGCTGGATCGCTGCAGAGGTGCAGCAGCAGTGGGTGGCCTTGTGCAACCAGGCGCTGGACATGGTGCGTTCACACATGCCCAAGCAGATCAGGCAGTTGCGATTACATGGCGACTGTCACCCTGGGAATATATTGTGGATGCCTGAAGGCATGCCCGAGCCAGGACCTCACTTTGTTGACTTGGACGATGCCCGCATGGGCCCTGCGGTGCAAGACCTGTGGATGCTGTTGCACGGCGATGAACACGAGCGTCGACAAAAACTGGCAATCGTATTAGAGGGCTATGAAAGCATGCGACCCTTTGATCGTCAAGAGTTGCAATGGGTGGAACCGCTACGCACCCTGCGCATCATCCACTACAGCATGTGGTTGGCCAGCCGCCAAGACGATCCCGCTTTTGCGATGCATTTCCCTTGGTTTGGAACGGCAGACTATTGGCGAGGGCAGTGCGACACCTTGCGCGAGCAGATTGATTTGATGGCTTAAACCAGCAGCGCGTTCACCCGTTTCACATAGGCCGCAGGGTCATGCGGCAAACCACCCTCGGCCAACAAGGCTTGGTCAAACACAATGTGCGCCAAATCATGGAAATGGACTTGGCCTTCTGGCGTATCGAGTTTTTTCACCAACGGGTGCTCGGGGTTCACTTCCAAAATGGGTTTGCTCTCGGGTGCGCTTTGACCGGCTTGCTTCAACATGCGCGCAAATTGCAACGACATGCCGTCGTCTTTCACCACCAAACACGCTGGTGAATCCACCAAGCGGGAGGTGACGCGCACGTCCTCGGCCTTGTCTTTCAAAGCCTCTTTCAGCTTGGCCAGCAGCGGCTTGAAGGTTTCTGCCGCCTCTGCTGCGGCTTTCTTTTCTTCTTCATCTTGTAGCTTGCCCAAATCAAACGCGCCCTTGGCCACGCTTTGCAAGGGTGTGCCGTCAAATTCGTGCATAAAGCCCAACGCCCATTCGTCGACGCGGTCGCTCATCAGCAGCACCTCGATGCCTTTCTTGCGGAACACCTCGAGCTGTGGGCTGTTCTTGGCGGCAGCCAAGCTGTCGGCGGTGATGTAATAAATGGCCTCTTGGCCCTCTTTCATGCGCGCTTTGTAGTCGGCAAAGCCCACGCTCACCGTGTCGGTGGTGCTGCTGGCAAAGCGCAAGAGTTTGGCGATCTTGTCTTTGTTGGCAAAGTCTTCGCCCAAGCCTTCTTTCAAGACCACGCCAAAGTCGGTGTAAAACTTGCTGAACTTGCCTGCGTCTTTTTTGTCGTCATCGCTGGCATCGGCGGCTGGCACATCGCGTTTGGCCAGGTCCTCCAGCATGGACAGCACACGGCGGGTGTTGCCCTCGCGGATGGCTTTCACGTCGCGGCTTTCTTGCAGCAATTCGCGGCTCACGTTCAGCGGCAGGTCGGCGGAGTCCACCACGCCTTTGACGAAGCGCAAGTAAGTGGGCAACAAGGCCTCGGCGTCATCCATGATGAACACGCGCTTGACATAAAGCTTGATGCCGCCTTTTTTGTCGCGGTTCCACAGATCGAACGGGGCTTTGCTGGGCAGGTAAAGCAGTTGGGTGTATTCGGTGCTGCCCTCCACTTTGTTGTGACTCCAGGCCAGCGGCGGCTCGAAATCGTGGCTGATGGCTTTGTAGAACTCGGCATGCTGCTCGTCGGTGATGTCTTTCTTGGGCCGGGTCCACAAGGCCGAGGCTTTGTTGACGGTTTCCCATTCATCGGTGACCACCATTTCACCGGGTTGGTCGTTCTCGCCTTCTTTCCATTCTTCCTTGCGCATCAGGATGGGCAGGGCAATGTGGTCGGCGTATTTGCCAATGATGCTTTTGATTTTCCAGTTGCTCAAAAACTCCTCGGCGTCGTCGCGCAAATGCAAGATGATGTGGGTGCCGCGCTTGTCTTGGGAGATGGCCTCGACCTCAAAGTCGCCGCTGCCAGCGCTGCGCCAGCGCACGCCATCAGCGGCTGGCGAACCGGCACGACGGGTTTCCACTGTGATCTGGTCCGCCACGATGAAACCCGAGTAAAAGCCCACGCCAAATTGGCCAATCAATGCACCTTGGTCTTTGGCGTCGCTTTGTTGATCGCCCGACAGCTTGTTCATGAAGTCACGGGTGCCGCTTTTGGCGATGGTGCCCAGATGCTCGATTGCCTCTTGCTGGCTCATGCCAATGCCGTTGTCGGAAATCGTGATGGTCTTGGCTTTCTTGTCAAAGGCCACGCGGATTTCCAAATTCGGCACGTCTTCGTACAAACCGGCGTTGTTCAAGGCCTCGTAGCGCAGCTTGTCGCAAGCGTCGGAGGCGTTGGAGATCAGCTCGCGCAAAAAGATTTCTTTGTTGGAGTAAAGCGAATGGGTGACCAGGTGGAGCAGTTGGGCCACTTCGGCTTGGAAGGCGTGTTTTTGGGTGCTCATGGCGTTAGGCGAAATAACAAGTCATCAAAAAAAGCGCCAGACCAAGCTGACGCACCAAATAACTTAAATTGGGTGAGGGCGGAGGATTTCAAGGGCTAAAACTGTTCGTCGGGCTCCAGGTATCGCCACTGGCCCACCGGCAATTGGCCCAGCTTGACCCGACCAATGCGAACCCGCTTCAAGCCAACCACGGTCAGGCCCACCAGCTCGCACATGCGGCGGATTTGGCGTTTGCGGCCTTCCTTCAACACAAAGCGCAGTTGCTCGGGGTTTTGCCAGTCCACTTTGGCGGGTTTCAACGCTTGGCCATCCAGCTGCAGTCCATGGCATAAACATGCCAATCGGTCAGTCGGAAACAGCGACTGCACATCGGTTTGCTGCGCGCCTGCTGACAGCTTGCCGTATTGCACCCGCACCAAATATTCTTTTTCTATCTCGCTGTCTGCGCCAATCAGTTGGCGTGCCACGCGTCCATCTTGTGTCAGCACCAGCAATCCCACCGAGTCGATATCCAAGCGACCAGCTGGCGCCAAGCCCATGCGGTGCTTGGGTATGAAGCGCACCGTGGAACGATCGTCTCGCCAGTGGTTGCGCGGCTCGATCAGGTTGATCGCCGGGGTGTGGCCGTCCTCGGCTTGGCCGCTTACATAGCCCATGGGCTTGTGCAACAAGATGGTCACTTGCTTGTTTTGTTGACTCCGTGCGAGTTTGTCGACTTCGATACGGTCCCTGGCGGTGACTGGTTTGCCAAGCACCGCGACCTCACCATTGACTGTGACCCAGCCTTTGGCGATCCAGTCATCTGCTTCGCGACGCGAACACAGGCCCAGTTCGGCCATGCGTTTGTTGAGTCGAATGTGTTCGGTCATGGAGCGCCCAGTTTATGGCTGCGCAAAGCAGGCAGATTGAGCACCTGCACGCCGCCATAAACCACCTTGATCCAGCCCGCTTGGACCAGGCGCTTCAAGGCCATGTTGACCCGTTGGCGCGACAGGCCAACCAGATAAGCCAATTCTTGCTGAGTGATTTGCAGCACCTCGCCAACCCCTGGGAACAACACCGGGTTGAAAAGCGCAGCCAAGCTACGGGCCACCCGAACATCTGGGTTGTTGAGCTGGTCACTTTCGCGAGCGGCAATGAACTGGCCCAAGCGTTCATTGAGTTGGTTCATGATGAAGCGGTTAAAGCCCAAGGACTGCTCGAGCAAGTGGTGGAAATGGTCCAGCGGTAAACCAGCCACCACGCTGGCCCGCAAAGCTTGGACGTTATAGCGGTAGGGTTCGCGCTTCATGACCGTGCCTTCTCCAAACCATCCGCCTCGTGACAGACCCATGAAGGTCAAGCTGTCGCCCCGGTCGTTGTCGATGTTCATTTTGAGCAAACCCTCGACCACCCCAAACCAATAAGTTGGTGAGCGCCCCACGCGGCACACCACTTCACCCGCTGTCGCGTCGCCAACCACGATTTGTGCGGTTGCTTCTTCTCGCTCCTGGGGGGTCAGAACCGATAACCACGGGATGCCCGCCAGTTCTTGCTTGTTGGGAGGTCGTCTGCGTTGATGAAGCGGGCTGTGTTGGCGCATGGCGGACTAAGGGTCTTCCCTGAATTGTCGTTGGAATGACAAAAAAACGTCAAAGCCGCGCCTAATATACCTCTCCCGATGAACACCACCTTTCCTCATTTGCTGCTGCAGCACGCCCAACAACGCCCGGGCGATGAAGCCATGCGCGAAAAAGAATTTGGCATTTGGCAAAGCACCACTTGGTCTGCTTTGTTGCGCGAAGTCGAGCACATGGCGCACGGCTTTCACCAAGCGGGGTTGCAACGCGCTGACCATGTGGTGGTGGTCGGTGCCAACCGGCCGCGTTTGTACGCCGCCATGTTAGCGGTGCAGTCCTTGGGCGCGATTCCCATTCCCCTATACCAAGACGCAGTAGCCACCGAATATGTCTTTCCGATCAACAACGCAGAGGTGCGTTTCGCGGTTGTGGAAAACCAAGAGCAGGTCGACAAGTTGCTGGACATCCAGCCTGATTGCGCCAGCCTTACCCATGTGTATTACGACGACCCACGTGGCTTGCGCAACTACAAACAAGCGGGCTTGTTTAGCTTGGATCAGTTGTTGCAAGAAGGCGAGCGCATGGCCGCCCAAGATCCAGGTTTTTTGAACGCGCACATCGCACAAAACGCGGCCGACGACGTGGCTGCGATGTTCTTCACCTCAGGCACCACGGGTAACCCCAAGGGCGTGGTACACACCCATCGCAGCTTGCTCGACCGTGCCAAGGCTGGCGCCGACTTTGACCGCCTGACCCACCGCGAGGAAGTGCTGGCCTACATGCCTTTGGCCTGGATTGGCCAAAATATTTTCAGCTACGCGCAGTGGCTGTGTTGTGGCTATGTGGTCAATTGCCCAGAATCTGCTGAAACCGTCACCATAGACCTCAAAGAAATTGGTCCGACTTATTACTTTGCGCCACCTCGCGTGTTTGAGGGCTTGCTCACTCAGGTGATGATCCGCATGGAAGATGCCAGCCCCCTCAAGCGTGCGATGTTCAAGTATTTCATGGGTGTGGCGCAAGCCTATGGACCCAAACGCATGGACGGTGAATCGATTGGCCTGTGGGCGCAATGGCTTTACGCCATGGGCGATTTGCTGGTGTACGCCCCCTTGCGCAACAACCTGGGTTTTTCTCGTGTTCGGGTGGGCTACACCGCGGGCGAGGCGATTGGCCCAGACCTGTTCAGGTTTTATCGATCGATTGGCATCAACCTCAAGCAGCTGTATGGATCGACCGAAACCGCTGTGTTTGTGTGTTTGCAACCCGACCATGAAGCCCGCGCCGACACCGTGGGTATTCCTTGCGCAGGCGTGCAAATCAAGGTGGCGGATAACGGTGAAATCCTGGTCAAGTCGCCCGGATTGCTCAAGAGCTATTACAAAAATCCCACGGCCACAGCGGAGGTGCTGACTGCGGATGGGTGGTATCACACGAGCGACGCTGGCTTTCTAGATGCCCATGGGCATTTGAAGATCATTGATCGTGTGAAAGACGTGGGCCGCATCCGAGGCGGTGTCAACGACGGCGCCATGTTCGCCCCCAAGTACTTGGAAAATAAGCTCAAATTCTTCCCCTTCATCAAAGAAGCTGTGGCCTATGGCGATGGTCGGGACAAGGTCTGCGTGATGATCAATATCGACTTTGACGCGGTTGGCAACTGGGCCG
>Ga0214923_10003013_pt1 | contig 21538 bp, 26 predicted proteins | sample LL1510_MetaG_FD_177993 | JGI IMG/M metagenome (GOLD analysis project Ga0214923, IMG submission 177993) | Freshwater microbial communities from Lake Lanier, Atlanta, Georgia, United States - LL-1510 | ecosystem: Environmental > Aquatic > Freshwater > Lake | place: USA: Georgia | collected...
GAATCAATTTTTAAATTTGAAAGAAATAGTGAAAGAAAGGAATTAGTTCTAGATTTACCAGATCATTTAAATAATTGGAAACCCTTGATTGAAAGTATGATAAGAAAAGATTATAAAGAACGTATTACTTCTACAGATGCATTAAATGAATTTGAAAGAATATTTATAAAAAAACAGAATAATATGGATGGAGGTTCAAGGCGTATTAAAAGAAAACATTTAACTAGAAAAAAATATAAAAATAAACAATAACTTTTTAAGTTCAGGACTTAAGCCTTAGCCTTCTCACATAACTTACAAAGAACATCTAGATACTGCCAAATAACCTCCCTGTTGGTATTTGACATTGTTGGCCAGTACTTGTCAAAGATCATAAGTGCGGGCATAAGTTCATTAAACCGAGTAGACATAATTGATCTTGCCAAAAGAATTAGTTCCTCATCCTTACGATTAACAATTAAATCATTAGCAGGTTTGTAAATATACTCATAAAACATGTCCAAAACAAGCTTTGGATTTGATTTTTTTGCTGCCTTAATAGCCTCTAGACCCATAGAAATACTTTTCTCTTCAGGATATGATCCCTGAAGCTCTTCAAAGAAGCGAGTTAGTTGATTACAAAAAGCAGCCAACACTGACATGTCTACTTTTTATAATTAAAAACTGTTTAGGCTATTTTTAAACCTCTGTGTATTTTAATATATTATGTCAAAGTTATGTTTATTTGATAATAAATAAACAACCCCGTAGCTTGAACCTAAAATAGTAATCCAATATAAAATATCTAAAAGACTCCATTGATATCCTTTATCCCAATCTCCAATACTATATTTTGTGAGTGCGGCCACAATCAATGGTATAATTATATAAGAAGAAAAATTAGACCTATTTTTAATATTAAATAATAGTATTGATACACATATTGAAAATAATACAGTAATTAATATATGAATCAATAGTAACATATCTATTTATATAAAAATAGAATTGTAGAAGTAAATTTAAATCCTTCCCCCATTAGGAGCTACTCTTTTTTGAGGAAGCCCTGTATCTCTATTTTTCTGATATGCTTCCATTTGTTTATCAAACATTTCTTCTTTCTTAGACTTTGTGCGCCCAGGTTCTTGTCTCATTGAAGAATCTCCCATTCCCTGAGCAGTTCTATCTCCCTGGCTAGCTCCTCCATTTAGAAATCCAAAATCAAAGTTTTTTGTAGAGCTATTATCAACGGCTGCACCAGAACCTTCTACCAAGTTTCCATAAGACTCACTTAACTTTCCTCCCATTTCCGCTATATTCCAGGCTTCTGGCTCATCCAGTCCTGTGTTTCCACTACCGGATCCAGCATTACCAGCAGGCATTGGGCCTCTGGGTAATGATTGGGAATTAGCCTTTGTATTATCTCTCATCTTACGCTCATAAAGCCAATTCATTACTTCAGAATTTGTTTTTACAGGCTCCTTATCATTGCGAATAAGAAGAGTAGGAACTTGTTTTAGCCAGTCGGGAAGTTGTGATCGGGGAGTTGTATCAACGCATATAAACTGAAATTCAGACTTATAAGATGTTGATGCTAGTTCTTTTAAAAATGCTTCAGACCAATCGCATTTGTTGCTATAGAAACAAATGTTGTTGGGTTGACCCTGCCGTAGTGACATTCTATGTGTATAGTGTTTTGATTCTTTGGTTAAAAAAACGTAACTTATTTTTAATGACGGCGTCTAGACTTTTTATTTTTTCGCATAGTGTTCTTATGTTTCCTAGAATGATGCCGCCTTCCACCTGTTGTAGGGCTAGCTGGAGCATTCTTTTTAGTTGAAAAAAAAGAACTTATAGCACCAAGAATTCCACCATTTGCCGGAGTAGCTTTTGTCGCATTAGGTAATGGTGTTGTTGGTGTTGGTGTTGGTGGTGAATTTGGTACTGGTGAAGAAGGTGCACTCATCTACTGTATTAAATAAATTAACGCACTCTACGACTCTTATGTTTTCGAGTTCTATGTTTTCTTAATTTTCTAGAACCACCTTTATTGCTAGCATAAGTTCCAAATGGCTGTGTGTTATTTGTTTTAGGGCCAATTATAGGTGGACTTGGTGTAGTTTCTGGCTTCTTATTCTTAGTTTCGTTTGGCATCTATTTAATAGTACGTTAAAATTTGATTTATGAAGCATATATAAAGTACATATAGCCATGTTAACCACTTTTGATGAAGTAAAAGCCATTTCTGATAGAAAGGTGCTCTTTACCCTTTCTAATACTGCTTATCCTTATGCGAATACTCTAAGACGCAGTATAATGACACTTGTTCCAGCTGTAGGATTTCGAACTAATCTTACAGGTTCTGTAACTGAAGGTTCAGATATTACTATTTTGGCAAATGATAGCCACACTCAACCTAATGAACTCTTGATGCATCGTATTAGCCTTGTTCCTATTCATATTGAGCATCTTCCGGCATTTGACCCAGAGAAATATGAGTTTAGATTAATTGTAGAAAATACTAGCGCAGAAATTATTGATGTTACTGCCTCAAATATAAAAGTATTTGAAAAGAGAAAAGCTGCTGATCTTTCTGATAGTTTTGTTGAAATTAGAGCAAAGGATTTCTTTATACCAAATCCCAAGACGGGTGATACGTGTTTAATTACCACCATGCCTCCAAAGAGAACTTCCTTGGTTCCTACTCTATCTGTTGTAATGAAGGCTAGTTATGGCATAGGTAAAGAACATGCTCGTTTTATTCCTACATGCCAGGCATCCTATGGATATACGCTAGATAAGAATACCGAAAGACGTAAGGCTTATTTTGAGAAATGGCTAATAACTCATAAAAACGTTGAGCCCGCAAGTCTAGAGCAAGATGAAGTAAGATTCAAGGCACTTGACGCAGAATTTAAGACTATGCAAATCCAGCGAATCTTTAAGGTTGATGAGAAGGGAGATCCCAATAGTTTTGATTTTCAAATTGAAACTATTGGAACTATTCCTCCACGGGCAGTTATTGAACGAGCGCTTCAGAGTCTCATTAAAATGTGTGAGCCATTTGTTGGGCTTGACTCTGGAGATTTACCAGAAACCATTTCTGTAGTGCCTTCAGACGCACAACTTCCTGGCTTTGACTTTCTCATTCAAGGTGAGGATCATACTTTTGGAAATATGATTCAGACATGGCTTGTTGATAATCACGTAGATGGAGATTCTATGCCAAGAATCTCTTTCGCAGGTTACAAAATTCCTCATCCTTTGAAAGATGAGATGCTTCTACGAATTGGAGTAGATGATGGAAATGAGATAACTGCTAGAACTGCGATTGCCATAGCTTCCCGTGGATGTAGAGCAATGTTTCAAGAGTGGTTACGCATGTGGCAGGGAGGTGCCCCCAGAGCAGCAGTTGCGGTGGCAGCCCCTGCCACTAGCGCATCAATGAAAAAGACTCTAGGAAAACCTAAGACATTAACTTCCGCAAAACCAGCAGGTCCTTAAATTTCTTAGATAGATTAGATGAAAGGGTATCACTGGTTTTTTATTTTTTTAAGAATAATGGTTATCTTACAAGTAGTTCTGATATTTTTTAAGAAACAAACGGATAATTCAGATACATACATTATTTTAGATGCTATTTCAAAAGCATCAGTTGGATTATTTCTTTTTATATTTTTCTTAGTAAATCATTTCTTTTTACATCAATTATCAGAATTAGAATTAGGCGATGTTCTAATTTTACAATTTGCTGGTATTTTACTCTTAGTTGATATTGATTACAAGAATGTTTTAAAAGTAATAAGAAAAAGATTTCCTAAATTCTTAAATACCATATACCGAACGTAACATAACTAAATAATTAGACCATTTTTGCCAGGGCAAAAGAGTAACACCCGAAAGACGAATTGCCTTTTCAATAAAAGGTTTCATTGATCTAAATACATGATTAATATTTATATTTCCATACGTTTGTTGAAGCAGTGCTTTATCAAACGATGGTTTATTAGTTCTTAAATTAACAGATTCATGAAAAGTGTAGACCCAGTCTCTTAACCAATCGTATAATTCATCTTGCCCTACATCTTTTATTGGTTTAATTGGATGTTTAAGAATCCATTCTTGAGCATGCTCACGGCACATGGGGCATGGGATTATTTTTGGTAAAAGTTCAATTAAAAGAATCCATTGTCTCTTTTCCTCGTCTCGGAAAGAAGGATTAAGAGATTTACCACCCTTTTCTGCTAAACCATGTAAAATTTGCCAAAGAGATGGGCCCCAATTATCTGTTATAGGATATTCGGGCTGATCGGCCTTACACGCACAAGGCATCTAAATTCATAATGTATCTATTTTTCATTTCTTTGGCGCATTTAAACCTACTGAAAAAAATGACTTGTATTACAGTAAAATAACCGTAATGCAAATATTTAACTATCAAATAACTCTTTCAACAAAGCCTAACAGTATACTACATCGTATAGATGACTGGTTTTCAACGTTAGCTAATATCTATGGACAACAGACTAAACATTTTGATGGATATGTATCAATGGTAATAAAAAATGACAATTCTCTTATAATTACATGTTATCTTATTGAGGGTCACGAGGAAAAGGAAAAATTAGATTTATTAAAAGCCAAAAATAAAGATTGGCCTGGATTTAGATCATTATGTCTTATGGACGCAATTAAAACTCGCTCAAAGTTACTTGGATACACTATAACTGAAACAAGTATTGAATTACTTACTCCTAAGAATCGGTCTGTTACGCCTATGTAATTTTACTTTGGTTTTTTAATTTTTTTTTCTTTTAGTTGAGCAAAAGGAATAGACTTTGGTTTTTTAATTTCTTTTTCTTTCTCTATTGGTTGAGGAAGAGGAATAGTCTTGTCTTTTTCTTTTTCTAAAGGTTTAATTATAGGTTTTTCTAACATTCTATACTTTATCTATATATTTCTTTAATCCACCTCCTCAATCTTAGGACCAGGAGCCGTATTTGCCTCAGCGCTATCACCAACTGGCTCTGTAGCATACAACTTCATAAAGAAGGGTTGGAAGTCGGCCTCAGAGGCCTTCTTCTGAGCCTCATACTCTTCCTTAGAAGCACTAGGATTTGCCTCTAGCCAATCTAGATAGACCTTTGTCTTCTCAAGATAAGTGTCACACTCAGAAGCACCTAGCTTACTCCTGGTGGCTTCATCATTCAAGGAATTACGCACATTATATACATAGGACTCCAGGGCATTCTTAGCCTCCACCTTCTCCATATGTGCCTTGTCCTCTGCCTCAAAGGAAGCTGCCTCTGAAACCATGCGCTCAATATCATCCTTTGACAAACGACCCTTGTCATTAGTAATGGTAATCTTCTGAGACTTTCCAGTAGATTTCTCAGCCGCAGACACATTTAGGATACCATTCGCATCTACGTCAAAGCTAACCTCAATCTGAGGAACTCCACGAGGCATTGGAGGAATTCCATCTAACTGGAACTTACCTAGAGAACTATTGTCCTTTGTTAGAGCACGCTCTCCCTCGTATACCTGGATTAGAACACCAGGCTGGTTGTCAGCATATGTCGAGAAAGTCTGAGTCTTCTTTGTAGGAATTGTGGTATTGCGAGTAATAATCTTAGTCATTACGCCTCCCGCAGTCTCAAGGCCAACAGATAGAGGAATTACATCCATCAATAAAATATCAGATGTAGCATCTTGAGATCCCTTAGGGGCAGTCAAGATATGTGCCTGAACAGCCGCACCAAATGCCACAGCCTCATCGGGATTCACTGAATCATTCAGCTTCTTACCGCCAAAATATCCAGATAGAAGCTCACGAATCTTAGGAATACGAGAAGAACCACCTACCATCACAATCTCATGGATCTGATCCTTTGACATCTTGGCATCCTTTAGAAGTCCATCTAGAGGACCGATACAACGTCTAAAAAAAGGCTCACAGAGACTCTCAAACTTAGCACGTGTTAGAGTAGCAGAGAAATCATTTCCCTCACTTAAACTATCAACCTCAATCTGAGCCTGAGTAGCAGTAGACAACGTGCGCTTAGCACGCTCACATGATGTTCTAAGTCTACGCAGAGCCTTGGAATTGCTACTTAGATCTAGCTTATACTTTTTCTTAAACTCCTGGACACACCAGTCCACTAGAGTATTATCAAAATCTTCTCCTCCTAGATGAGTGTCCCCTGCGGTCGCCTTGACCTCAAAGACACCATCGTCCAGTGTTAAAACGGATAAATCGTGTGTGCCCACACTATGTTATCGCAAGGCTCTTTATCCTTGCTTCTTACAATTTCTTGTAAGTTCAGACTATATCTTATTATTCTTTTTCAAGAATAACCCAGGCATTCGTGGCCATTTCTCCTTTGTGTTTACACACCGAAGGTTACTTTGACTAGTCGTTGAACCTTCATCTTATTTCTAAGATGCTTGGCTGCGGATTGCCCAATCACTTCATCTTTTTACCATACCCAAGATAATTACTCTTGGCCATTATCTCTGTCACCAGGATAACTTGGTAATGAAGGCTCTTAGGGGTTCCCCGCAATTAACCTAGTTACTTATTTTTAAATAAGTGAGGGCTTTAACCTCAGGAAGCAGCAAAAAATTTACCTCCGCAATCAAATATCAGAACATTCTTCTCACCATTCGTCTTCTTCTCTAATCCATAGGCCAGAGCAGCCGCAGTAGGCTCATTAATAATACGAAGCACATTGAGTCCTGCGATTAGACCAGCGTCCTTAGTTGCCTGTCTCTGAGAGTCGTTGAAATACGCAGGAACCGTGATGACCGCATCAGTCACCTTGGTTCCCAGATATGACTCTGCGGTAGCCTTCATCTTCTGTAGAACCATAGCAGAAATCTCCTCAGGACTAAACGTCTTTATCTCACCGTTAAAATTCACCTCAATTAGAGGTTTATCCGCGGTCCCCGGTTTTACTGTAAAGGGCCAGTGACTCATGTCAGACTTTACAGACGCATCTCCAAACTTGCGACCAATAAGACGCTTTGCGTCAAATACAGTATTTTGAGGATTTGCGGCAGCCTGAGACTTGGCAGCGTCACCAATCAGACGTTCATCTGAGGTAAACGCAACATATGATGGTGTTGTTCTATTTCCTTGGTCATTTGCGATAATTTCTACACGGTCATTCTGCCAAACACCCACGCACGAATATGTTGTTCCAAGATCAATACCAACTGCGGACATTCTTATAGAAAGATATTGTAAAAACGATTTAAGTGTATTATAAAAAATTGAATTTATAAATCCTAAAAAAATCCAGCACAACAATGAATTACGAAGTTCTCTTTAATGATTTCTGGCGTGGATTTTATAATTGTAGAGTAAATTCTTACGCAGATATAGAGTTTATACGTGCCTCTAAGGCAGTCACGTATAATGATCTTCTTAATGAGGCAATTGTTTTAAAGAAAGCTGAACTAGAAAAGGTTGGTGGTAAACCCTTTTATGAGCCTAGTACATACTATAGGACTTTTAGAGAAGCAGAATATCACGATAAATATGAATGGGCCGCTGCTAGATATGCTTCTGGTCTTTACTCACTATATTACCGATTTCAGAATCATAGCAAAAAGGAACAAAGACCTCTTCCTAATTATCTAGAAGAACCTGTTAAAAAACTGTGGACAATTATAAATGAGGTAAGTGTTATAGAACCATGGGCTTGGCCAATGACGCAGATATATAATGATTTAAATATTGATATCTATACTAAAAATAAACAAATACCTGTTATTGTTCAAATCTATGAAAAATACGTGGCTCTTGGTTTTACTGAAGAGGAATTTCTAAGTTCTCTTCAAAAAATCCGTGAACTTTTAAAGTATTAGTGCTTTCTTGAATGTTTCTTCTTATTAAGTTTATATTTTTATTACTTAAACCTATACATATCTTTTTTGATTGCAGGCTTTATTTATACTAGTGATGTCTACGTGTCTTCTTTAATTTTCTTTTCTTAAGAGTTTTTTTACCATTTTTCTTTCTACGACCACCCAGGTGGTTATAGGATGGCCTACTTGATAATAGGGGTATCTTACCAACCGGGAAAGTGGTGGGTCTCTCTGCTGATGGATTAATACTAACTACTTTTTTTGTTCCATAAACACCAGCTCCCATAGGAGTACCTCTTTTATCATGAATTGTAATTGGAAATGATTCAGGAATAATATATTTCCACAACTCTACATTGGGAATCTCTTCACCAACACTAATTCTTTGTTTTTCTTCCACACTAAGTCTTTTAAAATCATTTTCATTCGCTGTAATAATAAAAGTTAGAGGAACATTTAACTTTCCTTCATATTCATCTCGTCCAATTTTTTGAACTTTTGTAATTTGGTCATTCTTTAATCTAGGAGGACTTAATATTACCACTTGATCAAAAAATGTTGACTGAGCTGCCCATTCAGGAACACCATGCTTATCTCTTAATTCATTAGCAAAAAATTCAATCTCATAATCACCATGAGGGTCCATTTCTATTAAGTATAAAGAGTTTTTTATAGACTTTACATATGTCTGAGATTACTGACCAAATTTGGATTGGATCTTATGGAGATATTGCGAATGAAGATTTCTTGGATGAACGTCAGATTACGCAGATTTTGTGTTGCGCAGAGGAATTACCTTTGAGAGTTGGCTTTCCTTATTCTCAAAAATTCCAAGGTCACAAAGTTTTTATAGTAGATGATAAAGTAGATGAAAAAACAAAAGCATATTTTTTAGAGGCTGCCACAGTCTTAGATGGTTGGGTAAATGATGAAAAAAAAGTGTTTGTTCATTGTTTTGCCGGAATTAGTCGTTCTGTTTCAGTTGTTATTACATATTTAATGATTTACAAAGGCTGGTCCTATGATCTTGCGTTCCAACATATTAAATTTAGAAGGCCAAAGATGAATCCCCATCCAGACTTTATTCCTATATTAAAGTCTATTGAGGCTAAACTTCCTAAACTGCCTCAACTAGATTCTCACTCCTTGAAGGACTCACTGGCGCAGTAGCACCTTCCATCTCTGGAGGAACCTCAATAGTTACCTGAACATTATCGCCATCCATGGTAACATGGCGAGTAGCTGCGCTAGTAACTGTGTTAGTAGCTACGTTTGTAGCTGCGCCAGTAGGCTGCTCAACCTCCTTTGTAAACCGAATAAAGTTGGAGATACCATACTGTGTCTTCAGATACTCAGGAACCCAAGTAATCAACTCTGCCAGATGAAGCGACTTGTTCGCAGGACGCAATGCCGTCAGATAGAACTTGTGAGTATCAAATACCAGAGGCTGAACTGACTTAGGAAGACTCTTGAACACAAGAGAGTGCTCCTTGTGAACCTTACAATACCAGTTATACAGAGTCTTTGTAGCGCTTCTGTATTGCTGCTCAAATCCATCAAACTCCTGGGAATCCTCCTTATAAATCCGCAGATACTCCTGAACACGACGCTGAGCACGCAAACGTAGAAAGCGGCTAAAGGAATTCGACTCAGTTCCTCTCAAATCTCTGCGCACACGGTCATGCTCGGCATTACGGAAACGCCAACGCTGAAGGCCAGAGTGAACAACTAGCCCCTGCCAATACCACGGCTTAGTTGCCTTGATCTCCTCAAACTTTGCCTTCAGATCTGCGAACTCACCCTTAAAATCCATACTGTAAACCTTGGGCCTCCAAGTAGCAGGCAAATCCTCAGTATAGAATGTCACAGTGCCATCATTTGCTACTGAACCTCTGTAAACCGCCCAGAAGTTAGCCTTCTCCACAGTGCGGACAACACGGTGCTCTGGATGAGCAAGAACAAGTGTAATGAACGTAGCAGCCACCGAGTCATTAGGCTCACCAATTAGACGCTCAATGTAATCAAGGGTCGTCTTCTTCTCATCCATGGCTTCCTCAAATAGCTCACGGAAAGAACGCTCAGAGTAAAAGGAACCATCAGCATCCAGCTTTGAACGAGTAGTCACATGGGTCTCTGCGTCACCCCGAGCACGAAACACATTTACCATTACACCCTCTACAAAATCCTCAACACGTAGACTCAAGTCATTAGGAATCTTCTGATTGCGACGGGCAGCAAAAGGTGCTACACAGCATGGCAGATTAGACTCCGTATCCCAGACTACAGAGCGACAAACCTGTGCGGTCTCAGAAACCGCATCTTCTGCTAGGGCTGCCTCACCGTCCTTATCCTTGCTATTGCGCAGAATGGCATAAGCACTATCCTCCGACTCAATAATATCAATTCCAGGCTCCTCTGCCTGGAGCCACGCCTTAAGTTCCGCCCACGTAGAATACTTAGATACCCATGCTGAAAACTGAGACAGAGATGCCATAGGAGTAACTGATGCCATTTATACTTTATATAAAGCGTTGTAGCTATTCAATTTTTGTTGTAAGCGAACAATAGATGGCTACTGAAGAGGCCGAGGTAAAATTATCTGAAAACGCAGAATTCAAGGAATTAGATGAACCAATTATTGAATTAGGAGATCGTATAAGATTATCTGGCGGCACGTATGATAAAACAACGGGTCGAGTTGTCTTTAGAACTGAAACTGAACTTCATCTAATGCCAGACGGATTAACAAATAGCGCAATTGAGTTTATTCTAACGGAGGATGGATTTGACCCATCATTTGAGATTGAGTCAGTTGAAATCTTACAAAAACGGAAAAAAAAGAATTTAGTTGAAATCTTAGATCTTAGACCAGGGTTAGACTTGGAAACATTTGGATTAGATGGTCAACTCTTAAAAAAATATGAAATCATAGACGTTGATCCAGAGTTAGATTCTATTACTGTTAAAAATGAAGAAGAAGGTGAACTAGTTATACCGTTTTCATTTAGAGGTGTTCCAAAAGGGCTACCCTTTCATGTAGTTCGTGGTCGTCAGGCAATTGAGAAACCTGAGGAATTTTTTAATGAAGAAACTGATAATGAAGAAAATGAAAATGAAAATGAAGAAAATGGAGATAATGATGACGTAGAAGAAAAAGATGATTTTCAATTCTTAGATGATGAACTCTTAGCCCCGGCTACAGATCTTGGAATAGAAAAATTAATAGAAATTCCTACAGCGGAGCGCACATATTCTAATCAAACACAGAAATCAGAAGCATATGCTGATTTATTAGCATTAAATTCAGAGGCAAAACAGAAATTATCAGAAACACAAAGGGCAATGCGTGTCTTGACAGAATTGTTTTTTCAACTTCGAGCATCTATCTTAAGAGTATCAGATGATGGAACTCCTAAAGGTGTAAAAGTATCAAGTATTCAAACATTAATAGATGCGTTAGAACTTCGTAAAGTGACATTAAGCAGATGTGTTGTAGATGTTGATAAAATTTTATATCATGATATGAATTCAGATGTAGATCCTCAACCAGAAAGATTAGATGGTATTAGATTACAATCATTTACTGAAAAAATAGATGCGGCCAATGAATATTTAGATTCATCCCCAGATATGACAGGTCAAAAATTTGGACAATTCTTAAACGCATACTTGAAAAAATATGGAGCCTCTTGGAAAAATTCTGGTTCAACAGGTATTATATTTCAACGAGATGAAGAAGTATTTAGAAGAAATGCTCCATCAAAAGAGTCTGAATCTATTCCTGGATATGCATCATTACCTTCAGCAAAAGAGGGATATGTTTCATCTACCTATATTTCGGAAGTATCCATGTCTTTAGTAAGAGGATTAAAACCTATACGTATACGTTCACAAGTTTTACAAGAGGGCGAAGAAGCTTCTATCTTAGCTTATGTATTGTTTCCTTTGAATTATGCTTCTTCCTTAAGCACAGTAAGACAAGAGTCACTTGTAACAGATATTCGTTCTGGTCAAGAAGAATTCAAGTCAATGAAAGGGATTTTTAAGAAGACCGGTGAAATGTCAGAAATTCCTTCAGCTATACAACCATTTCTTCTTAGTGTAACAGGGGGGACACTAGGTAATATTTCTCTAAGAGATTATATTAAAGCACTAGGAATTAAAGCAGAAGGATTAGGAGATTTTTGGCCTATACAAATTCTATTAGGAATTCAAGATAGAGAATGGACAGTTGATCAGTATGAAGTATTAAATACTATTATATCAGAAACTCAAAATCAAATTCGATTAGAAATTATATCTCAAAGAGATACTCTGGCTCAACAGATAGCACAGCCACCTGCGGTTCAAGGAATTCTTATGATTCCAGATGGACCACAGATGATTGAAAAATTAGCAGAAGAACCATTATTGAAAGATATACAGGCAAATCTAAAAGAACAAATGCCATCTTTTGCAAATTCAGATGTCTTAATGGTAGGATATGTTCTAAAAGCACATCCTGAGCTTGCGATCGCTCAATTAGCAGATCAACCAGCTGCGTTAGCAAAAATGAGAATGAAATACGCTAGAGATGAATATCTTAGAACACTAAAAGAAATACAAATGAAACAACAGCGTATAAAATTTGCTGGAGAGCCACCAGAACCTATAAAATGTTCTCATGTAAAACCACTACAAATGATTCGTAAAGTAAAAGATGATAAAGTTAGATTAGCATTATTAGCAAAGTTTCTTTTAACATTCCAAGGAACAAGAGAAGATAATTGGGTAAAATGTAACGCAGGAGAGCATAATCTGTTGTGTGTTCATGAACTCCTACAAATATATCAATTCTTAAGACCAGGAGATGTTGGAGCATTAAACAAAGAAATTCAACTAACATTTGGTGGAGGACAGTCTCAGGGTCATTATATCTGTCGTAATTGTGGACAGCCAATAAGTGAATTAGAATATGATACGCATTTAGAATTTGATGATTCTGGAAAACCAATGATGGGTAGATCTGAATTAATAGATAAAGATGCTATAACAGAAGAACAACTTGAAGTATTAATTTCTCCTTTAATAGATGAGGATGAAGAATATGAAGATGAACAAAGAAAATTAATTTATTCTACCGCAAAAGAAATGGCTGATAAATTATTTGCCCCTCTTGAATCTCAAGATTATAGATTAATTGTTCAGAGAGTAAATGGTTTAATTCAAACATTACCAGATAGAAAGAGATATTCATTAATTCAAGAAGCCCAACGAAAGGGGAAGGCTTCTACAGTAGTTTCAGTAACAATGGATTATGATGTATATTTAAATCAAGTATTAGTATGCGCAATAGGTGTTCATATTTTATTAGTCATTCAATCAAGAAAACCAGATTTAATTATGAGAGAAATGCCAGGAGGATGTAAGAATTTGGGAGGGCAACCTTTAGAGCCAGAAGGCACCAATGGAATTAATTGTGTAGTTTCAATTATTTCATCTATTCAGAAAGATTCGATACCATGGAGTTTTACACAATTTCAGAAAGAATTAGATGATGCGCAAAGGCAAAAGATGATTATGGGAATATTTGAACCAATTCTGCGTGCTTCTTTACAGGATCCAACTATCTTACAGGCTTTATCTCAAAAGCGTGATTATATTAGAAAGGTCTTAGGAACGGCGGGTGGTCAAGGTAGACCTGATGAACAATTGCCACCAAATTTTGCTCCCATTCCTTATCAAATGAAAGAAGAAGACTTTGTTGAAAAAATAATTATACCTGAAGCGGCCACAGAGGCAGAAAGAGTAGAACTTTGGATTCGACAGGGTAATGTTTTAGCCAGAAAAAATAAGATGCCAATGCCAATTGTATTTAATGAAACATCATGTTGTTTATCACCAATTCAAGCAGCAGATGAATTCTGGACTACTGGACAGGGAAGTCAAAGTTTGCCTCCTTTTGGAAAAAGAACAGGCGTTCAACCTCCCCCAAAGCTAACAAGAATAGAACCTATTATGAAACCATCTCAGATTACTCGTCCATTACCAGATGCTCCTGAAAATTCATATTATAAGTTATTCTTAGAAGTATGTTATGACGGAGAGAAAAAAGGTCAGGCACACGAATTTAGTTTTACTCGCAAATGTATTTGGTGTGATTTAACTTTACCAAAAGACGTAGAGCTATTAAACGCAGAACAAGGTTTAACCGCCATTGAATCTCAAGGAATAGAAGTCTCAAAAGATACATTTGAAGACTTATTAAATGAGACACATCGGATTAATACTTTTCATACACATTTTAAATCTGAAATAGCAGGCCCATTAACAAATTGGTTAAAATTACTAGAAATAGAACCAGAGCCTATTGAAGGATTTCGGGCAATGATAAATGCTACAAATCTTGAATTAGAAAAATTACCAAGAGATGCCAAAGAAGAAAGTGTAGCTTTAGCTTTATCTGATTTTTCTTCAATGGTTGAGGAGTGTGAGACTAAATTTAAATCAAGAATGCCTCAAGCACAGCATAGTATTTTTGATTCTATTATTGGAGGTGATGCGGGTTCAGTAATTAGATTTTTACAATCTTATATCTTAGTTCCATTAAGTCAATTTAGTTCAAAACAATCTTCACATATAAGTATACCAGGATCATGGAATCTAAGTCCTTTACATCAAATGGATTTAATGTCTATGTTTTCTGCCCACAAAGGATATTTATTAAAATTTAATTCTATAAAAGAAACGCCATGGTTAAAAGAAAAGATAGAAACATTTATTGTAAAAACTAGCGCAATTATACATACATTGAGTAAACTAAGACCATTACAAGTTCCAGGAGGTAAACAAACGTATAATTATTTTCTACAATTTTGTTTATATGCTACATTAGAAGATTTTGTTAATCCTAATACCTTACCTATAGCACAAGGAACAGAAATACCCTCACATGTAGAACCTCAGGCATTATTTCCTGCAAAGTTTGTTAGTGAAATGACAAAACGATTTAATGATGAAGGCTTACATTTAACTCCTGAAAAAATCCGTGAATTAATTGCCATAAGAAAAGAAAAGGAAGCTACTAATATTTTAAAGAAAATGACAAAGATGTCTCGTAGTGAAAAAGAAGTCGCAAATATTCAAATAAAATATGGTTTAGGAGAATGGGCAGTAGGAGGAACAAGCGCAATTTACAAATATAATGAAGACCAATATGCAAAAGAAAGAAAAGATAGAGATGAAGCAGGTATTAAAAGTTTTCCTGAATTTGCTCCTGAAGGTGCTAACCAGGCTCAAGCACAAGATGGACTTGGGTATTTTCAGGAACAAGGAGATGAAGCAGGTTACATAGATGACGCCGAGTTAGGAGAAATCAATGGATTTGATGATGATAATTAATTTAATAATATACATTGAAATATATGGAATTTTTAAATCAGTTAAAATCTAAAAACAATAATCACTAAAGCATAATAGATGAGACGATTAATCGTCGCAGGATTAGTATATTTAACAGGTATTGCTGTAATCTTATTGATTAAACCGCAATACATGTTCAGAGAGGATGGGCGCTGGAAAGAATTTGGCATAGGCCGTGATCCTAGAAATTTCACACATATTCCTTTTTGGTTATTTGCTATTATCTGGGCAATTCTCTCCTATATTTTAGTTGCCTTTCTGGAAGATGCTTTTTATGATGAACCTGACATAGTAGTATCTCCAAAGATTAATAATCGTTCCAGAAAAATGAATAATCAAATGGTTGAAAAAACTAATGGTCCAAAGGAATTGATTCCCGGATACTACATGTTAAATGAAGGGGCAACAGGGAGAAATGGTGTGCCAAGATATGTATACCTAGGCCCAGAAGAACCAGAATAAATTTAACATAATTGAGATAATCCAGTCATTATGCTCTGAGTATACATTGATATCCAGAAAGTATAGAATGCTGAGGAAATACCTTTTTTCATCTGAGGAGCTTGAGTTTGTATTAGACCTTCAATTGGCCAGCGCATACCAGGTATAAAATACATAATTCCCCACATAAAAATATAAGGTACCGGAACTATTGCGATACGTTGTAATTGATTTAACCATTGAACTTGTCCACAGCTCAATTGTTGAATTAAACTATTTCCTCCAAATCCAAGGATTACTGCTAGCAAAGGTAAAAAAATAAAAGACCCTACCCATTCGGGTATACCTAAATTGCCCATATGACCACCATCCCATAAAAGTATAAATATTGCTAAGGCAATTGAGATGAATATAGCAATACTTATACGAATACCATATCCAAGCCCCATTTTTTCCGTAGAATTCTTACTATCCTCAGCCATATCTGTTTAGAAAAGAAAAAGAAAATATTAGAGAAAAACTACTCTTGATATAAACAGATGACCTCCCAGCTTGATGTAACATTTTTTAGAAAGGCTAAAAAAGTAGACCGGGCAATACAAATATTAGATTATGAGGCAGTCATTCCGGCAGTAAAAGAAAAACCAGAAGTACGTGTTAAGTTACCTAATCGTCGTCTTAAGACATTTGAAGAAAGACAGGCATTTATTCAGGAAAATGTAGACAAACTTGAAATTTTAGATAATGAAATTGAAGTAGAAAGAAAAGCTCTTTTAGACTTAGTTAAAGTATATAGAACAACTGGTTCAGGTGTCTCAGATGTGGTTGCTACAAATTTAAAAGTAAAAGGTTTAATGGAACGCCGATCTGCTCTTCTTAATCCAGATAAATGGATTGAAGAGCTAAATGACTTAACATTCAAGGATGTTTTTGCCAGTAAACGTGATATACGAAAAATAGGAGCTCCTATTTATCAAATAAAACGCCGTGTAGAGCCTATAGAAACTCTTTATGTTGACCTTGGAGCAGCTCAATTACAAGCAGAAGAAGGTAAAGCTAAAGCTGAAGGTAAAGCTGAAGCTGAATCTAAATCTGAAGAAACATTAGTTTCAGCATTAACTAGAACTGTAGCAGAAGTTGCTAAGGGAGCAATCATAGGACAGAAGAAAGTGTTAAAATCTAAAAAAACTGCGGCAGCCGCTCCTGCTTCAGGAGCAACATTTATTTAACCAGAAAGTGGATATTCTTTTAAGTTTTTTTCATTTTTATCACAATTTACTTGTTCAACATTATATCTATAACACGCACCATTGGGATCTCTGTAAGTTAAGGCATTTACAGTAGTTGGATGAGGATATTTGTAAATAACCTCATGTGCTCCTTTACCTCCTAATGCTATATATACTATGCCAATTGTTAGGCCTAATATAAATGGTATCAAATGGAAAAATCCAAGAACATTAGACATCTTATCCTATGTAAGATATAGAAAAGATGATTGTAGATGCTTTAAAAAATCCTATTTTTTGCTCACTAGTATCATTTATGCTTGGCCTTGCCATAGTAGTTATAGTTGCTCCAATTTGCCATGGGCGTGAATGTATGGTTGTAAAAGCGCCTCCAATACATGAAGTAAAGGAATCTATATATCATATAGCTACAAAGTGTTATAAGTTTGAGACAGTTCAGATGGAATGTCCTGCTCAAGGTGTTATAGAGGCATTTGAAAGTGTTATTCTTTAAATTACTCTATGCGCTTATACCTTCCGGCTTTCTTTACACTGAACAAAAAGAATGGCAAATGCGGGAACCCTACTTTCAGACTTAGATGGTCGTGCCCCTTTATCTGGTGATGGAGATCTTGTTAAGATGATTTACCAGGATATGAATTCTGGTCAGGATGTGCGCCCGGGCATACCTTCTGGTATGGCTCCCGGTGGAGTTCAAGGACCTATGATGCCAATGCCTCCTCCACAACAGTCAACCCAGCAGTATCAGATGGACCCTGGTCCTCCGACTGCGCATATCATAGGTGGACAACATCCTACCTCTGCTGATTTTGCTCAGATGCTTCAGAGTTCTACTCCTGGATTTGCGGCAGCTGGTAATTGGGCTAACGCAGATCAGGGTTCTACAAATTCTCAGGCTCAACTGGCTGCTCAGATTGCCAATATTCAGGCAAATCAAGGAAAAGCATGGAAAAATTTAATTGGAGATGAACTAAAGACACCCATTCTTATTGCCATCTTAGTATTTGTAGTAAATCTACCTTTTCTAAGTGTTCTAGTTGCTCATTATGCCCCCTGGATGTTAAAAACATCTGGTGATATGAATATGTATGGTCAACTTTCTAAGGCACTCTTGGTTGGTTTACTATTTTGGGGATCAAATCGCATAATACTTCCTTTGCTAGGATAAGATAGATGAAGATGCCTAGCCTGGAGTTTAATGTAGAGGATGGTCTAAATGTTTTACCTATAGCTATAACTTTTGGATTCCTTGGATTCCTTGGTAGAAGTGTAACACTAGTAAATCTACTAGCATCACTTGGTGTTGCTCTAATCGCAATGGCCTTTGGGTGTAATTTACTAATTACTAGCACAATTTGCGCCCTAGCATTATTATTTCTAACCTATCATCTTCCTGAGGGATTTACTTCAAAGTCTCCGACAGAAGTTTCCGCTAGAGTAAAAAAATTAAAGGAGGGGTTTTCTGAGAAGGAGGAAGAGGAATTCATGAATAAAGATGATGAAGAAGAGGGATTTATGAATAAGGTATTCCAGAATATTACAACTGCGGGATATACAAGCCCCGGCTTTGGTATGGGTGCGCCTTTAGTTGAAGGGTTTGAAGATGAGAAGAAACCTGAAACAAAGAGTAAGCCAGCACCTGTGGAAAAGAAACAAGAGATGGCAATGCCTTTCAAGTTAGGTGAGATTCCTTCTCAAGTAAAGAATGGCCCTCATATTGATGCGAGTTCTACATTGATGAAAGCTATTAATAGTTTAAATCCAGATCAAATAAACGCTATGACCAATGATACTAAACAACTTATTGAGACTCAGAAGAGTTTAATGGGAATGCTTGGAACCATGAAGCCAATGATGAATGATGGTAAGGAACTCATGGAGACATTTCAGGAAATGTTTGGCAAGCATTAAGCTTTTTAGAAAAAAGCTTGCAAAAAGCTTTTTAAAAAAGCGAACCAGAAAAAGTCACTCTAATGGAAGCCTTGCTTCAATTAGAATGCCTCGTTGTCCTCCAGGAATGCTATGTTTTCCAAATAGTTTTTCTGTAATTTCCTGGCCATCATTAATTCTTGGTTTAATACTATTTACTGTTGTCTTACTTGTGTGGCAAGAAAGGACTCGTAACATTTTAGTAATGCCTAATGTAACTGAACAAAGGCAACCACTTACTGTTATAAACCAGGGCGATAGTCGTTATTCTAGAGCTCCCGAACCAGAACGTGATTGGGATACTGGCCCAGATGTTTCACGTATTCCTAGATCTAATTCTTCATTTAATATTCCTACACAAGGAGTTCCCGAGACCTATCAATCCATGGGTATTGTAAAAACCTCAGATGGTAAACTTCTACCTTTATTTGGCAGACGATCTATTTCTGCCAGAGAGCGTTATAATTACTATACCAGAACTGATACGTATAATCCTATACCACTTCCTATTGAAATGCAGGGGCGAGATTGCCAGGATCAAGTGGGATGTCCTGAGCTCTTTAATGGAGATAGAGTAAAGGTATCTACGACAAATGATATGGGAGAAGTAACGATTTACAAGGTGCGAGATATAATTAGATAAACACCTTATCTATTAAGTAGATATGTCTTCTGCGCAATGTCAAGTAGGAGTAACACAAGGATTTCCATTACTTCTTTCACAAAATATTTTTAAACAATGGCCAAATTACGATCTGGCTACTATTCAAGAAAAATTAACACAATCTACTATTCCCATTGATTTTTCAGTAAATTGGCAACCAGCTCCAACAACATGTAATATTACTGTATACCCATCAACAACGTCTAGACCTGGTGTAATAATATCTGGACTTGGTTCTTATTTAGATTCTACTACTATTACGTATGGCAATGCTATTTATACCTCCCAGGGTGCTATAAGCATTGTTCAAAATCAACATGCTAATTTAAATTATGGAGCGCAGACTGCTAGGTTTGAAGTAATTCTTGCTTTTAAAATTAAAAATTTTTCAATGGCAAAGGCAAATCCTTCAAATCCTCATATTATTTTATTATGTAGACCATTAATTTATAATCTTTCTGTTGCTAATACACCATTTTGGAATGCTGTAGATAAAGCAGCCAGTGGCGATGCATCATTACAAAATACACAAAATGGTATCAAAACGGATATATCTTCTATTTATGCCATTGATAAATCAAATCTTCTCCCTATGATTTCGTATAAAACATGTATTCCAGCTAAATTACATAGTAGTACTATAATTGGTAGTGTAAATATTTATGTAAATGTTATTATACAACCATTAACAATAAACGTATCATCTAGTAATTTAACAACAATAGGGTCAAAGTATTCTATACCATTGAGTATTAGTGATATTTTTAGTGATACTGCTAGATGGCTACCAAATGTACATTTTCCTACAAGCGCTAATACATTTTCTAATGATATTGGGGATAATTTAAAAATAACACTTCCTACTCCAATAGTAAATGATTTTGATACTGTTTTACAAACTGTTCAAATTTTGTCACCAGAATCAATGATTGGAGTTCCATTAAATGAAATTACTCAAAAAACTACAATTCCTTCTTCTAATACAAAAAAACCCTATAAATGTTATACTATTGATCCAACAAAAGATATTGTTGATGGGCAAATTATGGTAGATCCAACAACAGGAGAAAAATTAACTAATGCTCAGAAACAAGCACAATTTAATAGCAATACTTATGTAAATACTGATGTTGATACAGGAATCCAAGTTATGCCAGGAGATGTAGAGAAAGGTATTTCTGTTGTTCTTATAATTTTTGGAACTCTTGGAATCCTTGGTTATCTTTTATTTATTATATTAAAAGGACGAGATATATTTAATACTGGTGGTCATACTGTTCCAGGTGGAATGAATGGACTTATTTATCATATTATTATTTTTATAGTAATATTTTTTTGTCTTATTTCTTTTGGTATATATTATGAAAAATCAATAGAAGCAAAAAATGATTCTTAATAGATATGTCTACGGCTCTTATTTTATTAGCCCTTGTTATACCTTTAAGTTTTTTAATTATTTATTATTTGAAATATAATACTCTAAATCTATCCTTTAGAAACGAAGGATTTATTGTGCAAAAATGCCCAGTTGGCAAAACAAGCTATATAACAGATGATGGAAATACAAATTGTTGTTCTGGTGAAGTAATTAATAATTTCTGTTCAAATATATTTTGTTCTTTATCACCTTCACCATCTGGTTCTATACCAAATTGTACAAAAGTTTTACAAACTCAAGTTGAAGAACGTAGTGCGGAAAAATGCCCTGTTTCAATCGCAGGAGATTGTAATAATTATTTTACCAATACTTTAGGAACTATTCAAGGGTGTTCTAAATCAAGTCTTAACGCAGATAGGAGTGGGCCTTCAGATTTATCTCAACCTTATTGTCGTCTTTATCCTACACCAGAAGAAAATACAAATAATTATGATAGTTGTAACAATTATTTAGAAAGATTTAATTCTTCAACTCTACGAACAACTTGTAATCAAAATTTACAAAGGACAACTGCTGATTTAAATAATGCTCAAATTGGTAGCAGGACACTCTTATTAGATTTGA
>Ga0214923_10003014_pt1 | contig 21537 bp, 19 predicted proteins | sample LL1510_MetaG_FD_177993 | JGI IMG/M metagenome (GOLD analysis project Ga0214923, IMG submission 177993) | Freshwater microbial communities from Lake Lanier, Atlanta, Georgia, United States - LL-1510 | ecosystem: Environmental > Aquatic > Freshwater > Lake | place: USA: Georgia | collected...
GGCGTGTAGGGCAAGTCCAGATTTTGTCCTGTTCGACCTGAACAAGTCGTTAAACTGTTCCGGTTTTATTAGATCCGATATATCTAATACGAGTGATGCACGAAAAGCATCCGCTCGACCTAGACAAGTGTCGTTAAAGGAGTCTTTTTACCTGAACAAGTGGTTAAACTGTTCCGGATTTATTAGATTCGATATATCTAATACAAGTGATGCATGATAAGCATTCAGTTTCATAACACTGCCAAAAAGTTATGATATTCGGAAGGTAGAAATCTTCAAGACTGGTAATTGGCTGGTTGGTCAGTTATTGGGGGGCGTGTTGGGCAAGTCCAGATTTTGTCCATTTATTTAATAAATAAAAAAAAAATAAATAAACATAAATATATTTTTCTCTTTTTTTATAAATTAGACTTTATAAAAAATTGAACAGTATATATTAGAAAAACTATAATATTTACTCTTGATTTTTTTATAAATTAGACTTTATAAAAAATTGAACAGTATATATTAGAAAAAGTATAATATTTACTCTTGATTTTTTTATAAATTAGACTTTATAAAAAATTGAACAGTATATATTAGAAAAAAGTATAATATTTACTCTTGATTTTTTTATAAATTAGACTTTATAAAAAATTGAACCTTAACATATATTGTATATCAATATATTCTATCTTTATTTATTATCATATATATATATAATGTCAGTGCAATCTAATCTTAATGTTTTCAGTGATGCTTATGCTTCTACATATAAGAAACAAGATATTGAAGATATCTTTACGAAAGAACGATTCAAGATTACGATTACTCCTGAAGAATTAGATCTATTCAAAACAATCTTTGAAAAGTCACACGATATCTATTTTTCATCACATCAAGAATACAACAAGTTTATGAATAAGTATACACGTAACAAGTATCCAAAGACAAAGTTAGTACATGCATATCGTATGCTTCTTCAACAGAATAAAATTACCCGAAATACGAATCTTGAACAATACATGAAGTTTAAAAGTACCAGAGGAAATTCAGGAATTCTCCAAATTACTACAATGATGTCTGGACAACTTTTTGGTGATCAAAACAATATTAAGAATGGTGGATGTCCACATAAATGTATCTATTGTCCTCTTGAAATTATTGATGGTGTTGTTACACAACCTCGATCTTATGTAACACTAGAACCAGCAAATCAACGTGCGTCACAGAATAAACATCATCCGGTTGGTCAAACTTTTGATCGTTTGCATGCTTTTGAGAAGATGGGTCATCTATCTTCCACGCCTGAGAATCCAGCAAAGATAGAATTTATGATTTCTGGTGGAACTTTTAACTTTTTTCCTGAAGATTATATTGTTTGGTTTGTTACTATGTCATATTATGCACTTAACGTATATTATGACTATACACTTACTGGACAAATGCGTGAGCCTCTTTCACTTGAAGAAGAACAACAGTTAAATGAGACTTCTGCAATTCGTATGATTGGATTAACAATTGAAACACGCCCTGATTATCTTACATCAAAAGATGATTTATATAAGGTGGTACGTTTTTTTCGTTATCTTGGTGTAACGCGTGTACAAATTGGAGTTCAACACACAGATGATCAAGTTCTAAAGAACGTTAAGCGTGATTGTACAGATCGTGAAAATCAAATTGGAAATATTATTCTAATGAGTAACTGTTTCAAGGTTGATAATCATTGGATGTTGGATCTTCCGGGATCTACAGCAGAAATGGATTTAAAAATGATTGATTATTTATTTTCTGTATCAAATTATGCAGTTGATCAGATTAAGGTTTATCCTACAATGGTAATTGAACATAGTGAACTTTATAATATGTATAAACAAGGAGAATATGTACCATATGCCGAACAAGATGAACAAAAAATGATTGATAATATTGCATATTTCTTAGAAAAGGTCCCTTATTATATACGTGTAAATCGTGTTATTCGAGATTTCTTTTCTGATGCCATTATTGGTGGAATAAAGAATGGTGATATGCGAAAGAATGTAGAAGATTCTCTTCGTGATCGAGGAGTAAAGCTTCGTGATATTCGTTATCGTGAAATTAAGAATGAAAATTTTGATGAGAATGACTGTTATCTTTTTGTTGAGAAATATGAATCGTGTGGTGGTATTAATTATTTCATTTCTTATGAAAATAAAACACGTACAAAGTTATATGGTTTTATACGTCTTCGTTTCAATACAGATGACACATATACAATGCCTGAATTGATTAATCATGCATTGATTCGTGAACTCCATGTATATGGAAATCATACAGGTGTCGGTTCGAAAATAGTAAATTCAGAAAATTTACTATTTTCGAAGCTTAAGAATTTATTGAATATAAATTCTTTCGGTTATAATGGTAATAACAGTAATAACGGTAATACACAACATCGTGGACTTGGAAAGAAACTCCTTGCAAAGGCAGAAGAAATTGCTGCATTGAACGGGTATGAACAGATCACAGTAATTTCTGGTGTTGGAGTACGTGAGTATTATCGTAAGCGAGGTTATAGTGATTATCACACTTTTTTGACAAAGAATATTGAATTCCCCATGAAGTATAATATTCTAACTTTTATTGTTGCAATGTTTGTATTATTATTTGCATTTATTATGCTTGTATAAAAAAAACTTTTTTATTAACTTTGATTTAATCAACTTTAATATATGATGATTCTATTTTATTTATTTCTAAATTACTAAAATTTAATAAATATTTATTTATTTTTGTACCAATAATATTAAACATTATAGTTCCAGATGTAAAAATAGTTATACGATATAATGCTTGATCATTAATAATTTCTGTTCGAAATATAAGATTATTACTGAATTCATTACCATCAATGATTAATATTTCATATGTTGGTATATCAAAACATAAATCTTTTATAAGATTCTCAGTCATTGTTCCAAAAAATTTTATTTTTCTTTTATAAAATGTAATATCAAAATCATTATCAATATTTTCATTTTCAGTTTCATTTATATCATTCTGTTCATGATAATATCTTTGTTCAGGATTATATAGATATGTATTATATTTATCATAAATATCATTAAATTTATCTTTTTCATCATCATTATTTTCTTCATTAAGTTCTTGAATTGCATTTTCAATTGATTTAATATGTAATATATTTTGTTTATTTATTGGTTTATATGTTATTTCTGTATTATCTGTTTTTTTTTGATTAAATTCTATATTTTGTTTATTTATTTTATATAATTCTATTTCATCATCTTTATTTATATCTATTGTATACAAATCATTATTATTTAAAAAATATAGATTACCATTATGATCATATTTTATTGAATCCATATTTATTATAGTTGACTTTATATAATATAGTTGACTTTATATAATATAATTATATTAAAAAAAATCAATTTTTTATTTCTTTAGTTTAATAGTATATTTTTTACTTTTTTTAATTTTACCATTTTTTTCTTCTTCAATAATTTCTTTAATTATTCGACTATTTATTTTTTTTAACATTAATTCAATAAAATATAAAACATTATATGTTGTAAATAATTCTTCATTATAATCTAAATCCAAATCAAATTCTTCATTATAGTTTTTAAAATTTTTAATAAGAAATTTTTTAGATTCTTCATTTGATGGCATCATATTATAATATTGATTTTTAAAATGTGATAAATCAATAAATTGTATATTATTTTTTTTATATGAATACCAATCATTAATAAAATTTAAAATTTTTGTTTTTTTTTCATATTTATAAAAGATTAAAAATTTTTCCATACGATATTGATATTTCCAAAATGGTTCATCTTTTTGTAAAACTGGTATATCATTGTCTGTCATATATAAAGTTAATTATAATAAAGTTAATTATAATATATAAAATTATATAAATAAAATATCAATTTTTATATTATAATAATCATTAATGAATATAATAAAAAAATCAGATAATGATAATAGAAATTATAGTTGGATAGAATTAGATAATAAATTAAAAGTAATATTAATAGAAGATGAATTAAATCAAAATTGTGGTGCATTATTAAATATAAAAATTGGATCAATACATGATACAGTTTCAGGTATTGCGCATTTTTTAGAACATATGGTTTTTATGGGAAGTGAAAAATATCCAGATATAAGTAATTTTTTTGACAATATATCTAAAAGTGGTGGTAATACAAATGCAATGACATCAGATACAGATACTACATATTATTTTACAATTGATTCTACAAATTTTTTGTCATTATTGGATATGTTTGTTCAATTTTTTATAAATCCATTATTAAAAAAAGAATATATAGATAAAGAAATAAATGCGGTTGATTCAGAATCAATAAAAAATATTTTAGATGAAAACTGGATTGTACAAGAGATGATAAAGAAAACTTTATATGATGATTTTCCAATTAATCATTTTACATGTGGTAATAAAAAAACATTATCTATTAAAAATATTGATAAATTAGTAAAAGATTTTTTCGATAATCATTATTCATCAAATCTGATGCATTTAATATTATATATAAATAAAAATATTGATAAAAAAAAATTATTGATATATATCAAAGATACATTTACTAAAATAAAAAATAAAAATCTATCAATAGATAGAAATTTTGGTGAAATGCTAAAAACAGGACACATTTTAAAATATATACCTAATAAAAATACGTATAATTTAATAATATGTACACAAATTAAAATAGATTATATAAATTTAATAGATTCACCATTAAGTATTTTATTTTGGATAATATCTAACAAGTCAGATAATAGTCTTTTTAAAATATATGAAAAATATAATTATATTGAAGATATGTCTATTGGTGAATTTTTTACATATGATGATTATTGTTTAGTAGTTGCAAAATTTAGTTTAACTAAAAAAGGATATAAAAATTATGATAATATTATAAAAATATATTTTGAATATATTGATTCTATTAAAAATAATGAACAAATAAAAAATATATATGAAGATATAATTAATATTAATAAAAATTCCTATAAATTTACAGAAAATGAAGATATAGTTGATACATTATTAGATATGAATCAATTATTAATAAATAAACTCGATCCATCTAATTTATTAAATTTTAAAATATTAAAACCAACTTTTTCTGATATTAAAACTAAATTTAATAACTTAATAAAAAATTTTAAATTATATAATTCAAGTATAATTATCGGATCATTCGAAAATAAATTAAATAATAAATTACATGATGATATTTATAATTTATATTATTCAATAGATAAATTAGACCCAATAAAAATAGAAAAAAATAAATATGAAATAATAAATAAAAATAAATATATTATAGCCGATTTAGAATTATTAACATACATAGAGAATAAATATCCAGAGAAAATTAATAAAAAATATAATTTATTTTATAATTTTAATCAATCATTTAAAACGCCAGATGTTAATATTTATATTTGTTTAGATATACCATCAGTATATGAATCGCCAGAAATTTATGCAAAAGTATTATTATTTTTAGATACAATATGTTCTGATAATACAAATATAATTAATAATATATCACAATCTGGAAATAATTTACATATTAAAATAGATTTTGATTCAATATATATTTATATATCTGGTAATAACAAAATTATTGATAAATTAATTGATGATTTTAATGAAATTTATAATAATACAATTGGAACTTGTTTTGACACAGTTAAAAATAAAATATATAAAATATTTAAAAATTCGATAAATGATCAAGTAATACGTAAAATAAATTCATTGATATATAAAAAATTAAATAAAAAATCATATGATAGTTACGATTTAATAAAATATATAAAATCAGCGGAATATAATGATTGTAAAGATATATTTTTTAACATTAAAAAAAAATGTACAACATCAATATTTATATCAGGAAATATTCATAAAGAAAAATCTATTGAATTAGGTGATAGATTATATTCATATTTGAATATAGAGACAGAATTAGAATCAGACTTTAATAAAAATATTAGAAAGAAATCATTACCTTATATACGAGTATATTCAAATAGAAATAAAAAAGAAAAAAATACATTATTTACATTATTATATGAAATATTTTCAATTAAAAAAACAGATAAAGAATATGCTAAAAAAATAGGGTTTTTGATATTATTAGATTCAATAACAAATATGCAATATTTTAATGCTTTAAGAACAGAAGATCAACTTGGATACATTGTTTATACAAAAATAACATATTTAGGTAATAAAAATGTTAAAAATGGATTTTTAAAATTTGTAATACAATCACCAACTGAAAAAGCAGAAAATTTATATGAAAAAACATTAGATTTTATTAAAAATAAATTACATCAATTTATTATAAAATTAGGTGAAAATGAATTAAAAACATATATAAATGGTGAGATTGCAAATTTATCAAATAAATTTAATAATTTATCAGAACAAGATTTGTATTATTGTTCTGTTATATTTGATTATTCATATAACTTTAATTATAAAGAAGATATTATTAAAGCATTACAAAATATAACCTTTCCCATTTTTTTAGAAATGTTTGATCTATATATTTTAAATAATGATAAAATATATTCAATAAGTATAAATCCGTATGATAGTAATGATAGTAATGATAGTAATGATAGTAATGATAGTAATGATAGTAATAATAATGATAGTAATGATATAAATAATAAAAACTTATATTAAAAAAATATTGAAAATATAATGTTTTAATGTATTATGTTTATAATATATTAAAATATATATAAATATGACTGATATGACTAATATGACTGATATGACTGATATGACTGATATCGATGATATCGATGAATCATTTGATAGTAAACCAGTAGAGGTTACTTTTCCAGAATTATTATCAACTGATGAATTAAATCAGATTCATGGATTTCTAAAAGGAAAAAGTAATAAAGAACTTTCGGAACTTGTTACAAAAATTTTAACAAAAAATACAGATCAAAATGAAATGCAAAAAATGCAAATTACAAATAGTATAATGAAAAATCTTGGTACATCATCAAAGAGAGAATTACTTACAACACTTGATACTATTTTAAATTCTCAAAATAAACATATAATATTTGAATCTGCTGATAAATTAGTTACGATTCAAAATGAAGAACAAAAATCATCAAATGATGAATTACGTAAAAAATTACATCAAAAAATATTTATGTCTAACAAAAAGAACCAACAAAAAATGTATGAAAAAATGATGAATCAATTCCAAAAATCACAAACAGAAACACATGAAGTACAAGAAACACATGAAGTAGAAGAAACACAAAATTTAAAATCAAATGATGATAAAAAAAAGAAGAAAAAGAATAATAAAATAAATAAAAAAATAAATAGTGATGTATTTCAACAAAATATAATTGAACAAATGACAGCAATAGCTTCTCAGTTACCTAAATAATTTTTTTCATATATATATATATTATATGTGAAAAAATATAATATTTAAAATATACTTAATTTATAATAATATGAATAATAAAGAATTAAAAAATATTTATATTAAATTTAAACATATTTTATCTGGATGTAGAACAATTTATGATTCATTATATTTCGCTCAAGATATTATTAATAAATATCCAGAATCAAAATTATTAATTAATGGTATGATTCATGGTAAAATATATGAAAAAGTTTTTGATTTTAGAAATATTGCATATACATTAAATGTATTAAATAATTTTGAATATCGGAATGAGATTAATGATTATATAAATAATAATTTAAAAGACAACTATGATTATATTCAAATAAATGCATTTATGAGAATTGGCAAAAATAAAAAAAATATTATAAATAATATAAATAATGATAATAAAATATATAAATTAAATACAAATATATATACTGATAATAATAATAATAATAATAATAATGATAATGATAATGATAATGATAATGATAATGATAATGATAATGATAATGATATAATTATTAATGATAATATTGATGATAATATTGATGATAATATTGATGATAATATTGATGATAATATTGATGATAATATTGATGATAATATTGATGATAATATTAATCATAATATTGATATCTCTTAACAACCGGTATCAAATAATTATAAATTATCATATTTTCTATAAAAAATATGATAATTTATGATGATTATTTTAACAGATAAAGGATAATTAAAATTAATGATTAATTTTATTAATTTTATTAATTTTATTAATTTATTTTATTTATTTTATTTATTTTATTTATTTTCGTAAAAAAATAATATTTTATTTAATATAATATATTATTTATGCTATCAAGTAAATTTGAAAATAATAATGGAAATAATAATGGAAATAATAATGGAAATAATAATGGAAATAATAATGGAAATAATAATGGAAATAATAATGGAAATAATAATGATTTCGAAAGATATATCAAAATATCTGATTATATATATAAAAATTTTGATAAATTTAAAGAAAATGAACAAATAAAAAAATATATTGCAAATTCGGAAGATATTATTAATAGATATAAAATCATTTGGAATAATATAGATAATAATATAGATAATAATATAGATAATAATAGAATAATTTCTAATATAATTGCATTAAATTTATTTATATTGAATAATTATATATGACTAAAAATGATAAAGATTTAAATAAATCTATAGGTATTTTAGATCCATCTGGTAATAATATAAATCCATTAAATAATAAAAATTATTCAGATAAATATAAAGATCTTGCAAAAATATGGTCAAAATTTCCAGCATATGATAATGCTGAAAAAATTATAGATATTATAAAAAAAAATCAAGTTATATTAATAACATCAGGTACTGGATCTGGTAAAACAGTATTAATACCAAAATATGTATTACATCAAACAGAATATATTGGTCATATAATGATAAGTTTACCAAAACAAATAATAGCACAGAGTGCAGCCGAATATGCTTCATTAACATTAGATGTTGAATTAGGTGAACAAATTGGATATAAATATAAAGGTTCTGATCCTAAATATGTTGGAAAAGATCCAAATTTATTATATGCAACTGATGGAACAATTGTTGCACGTTTATTAGCTGATCCAGTTTTAACTGGAATAGATGCAGTTGTAATCGATGAAGCACATGAAAGAAAAGTTCAAATTGATTTTATGTTATTTTTATTAAAAAATGTATTGAAAGAAAGAAAAGATTTTAAAATAATTATAATGAGTGCTACAGTAAATTCTGATATTTTCAAATCATATTTTGCAGAATATAAATTTGAACAATTTGATGTAGGTAGTAAAACAAATTATAAAATAGAATCGATATTTTCTAATAAAACAACAGGACCAGCTGAATATGTTCAAAAGGGTATGGATATAATAAATGATTTAATTAGAAAAAGAGATACTGGAAAAATATCTGATATATTATTCTTTGTAACATCTGTATCAGAAACTATTGATGTATCTAAAAAATTAAGAATTTTATATCCAGATAAAGAATGTATTGAAGTATATTCTGGTATGGATCCGTCAAAACAAGAAGCTTTATCTAAAAAAACTACAGAAAATCAACGTATAATAATTTCAACAAATGTTGCAGAATCATCACTTACAGTTGATGGAATAAAATATGTTATTGATTCTGGATATGAATTATTAAGTTATTATGATCCTATAAAAAGAGGTCGTGTATTAGAAAAAGGATTAATTACTCAAGCACAAGCAAAACAACGTATGGGTAGAGCAGGAAGAACTGCTCCTGGAATTTGTTATCATTTATATACATTAGATGATTTTAATAACAATATGAAAAAATTTCCAGAACCAACCATTAGAGTATCAAATATTACAGCTGAAACATTAAAATTAATGAATATAACTAATGTTAAATCTGTTGATAATGTATTACATATATTAAGTTCTTTAATTGAACCTCCTCGTGAAAATTATATTAAAGTTGCATTAAAGACATTAAAAGAATTGGATTTAATAACAGATAATAAAATTAATCATATTGGTGAATATGTTGCTGATTCACAATTAGAACCCGAACAAGCATTAAGTATATTATGTGCATATAAATTAAAATGTGCAAAAGAAGTAATTGCAATTTTAATAATTATTGATAATATTAAAAATAATTTAAATGAATTATTCATGCTTCCTACAGATATATTAAAAAATAAAGATAAAGATCAATTAAATGCATTAACCAATAAATTTAGAGAAAAGAAAAATAAATTATCACATAAATATGGTGATCACTTAACTATAATTAAAATATTTTCAAAATATAGAGATATTAAAGATTTGGATAAAAGAAAAGAATTTTGTTATGATAATTTTTTAAAATTTTCTGTTTTAGAAAAAAGTATGAATAATTATGATAGATTAAAATATAGAATTTTAGATAAAGTTAAACATGTATCAAATATAGTTAATTCAGATATAGTTAATTCAGATATAGTTAATTCAGATATAGTTAATTCAGATATAGTTAATTCAGATATAAATATTGATTATAAAATATTATATTCCTTAAAATTTGGATATAGATTAAATATTGGTTATTATAATGCAATGAATAGAAATTATAGAACATTATTTGCAGATAAAGTTAATATATCAAAAGATTCTACAATTTATAATACAGATAAACAAATATTTTATCATGAATTATTTATTACAAAGATGGGTTCTGATTTAAATATAGTTAGTATTATTCCAGAAAAAATTAAAAAATAAATTATAATGTGTTAAAACAATATAAAAAAATAACGTTATATTTTGTATATGAGTAAAGAGACAGAAAAATCAAATAATAAAAATGATATAGTTCATTATGAACCAGTATTTAGATTAAAGTCAGTATTCTCAGATGGAGAAAATGAATTTGTTGAATGTGATATAAAACATGTTGGATATGTCAATCAAAATGAAAAATTTGGTGATGAGATGTTTGAGTTAAATACAACAACTGGTGAACAACAAAAATATGGAAAATATATTCATACACTTGGTGAAATAAATGGTTATGATATTACATTACGTATTTATCGTAATAATATGACTGGATATTATTTATGTAATAATAATCTTTTACCAGTTTGTTCATTACAATTTATGTATTCTAAAAGTATTGTAACTGGTTATTTATTTAATATATTTATATATTTTGTATTAGATAAAAATAAAAATTCTTTCTTAAAAGATCCACAATCATATGTAGGTGCTCGTGTATATGGTAAATATATTATGATACTTGATTCTGAGAATGAATTAAATAAAAATATTAATCATTTATATAATAATTTAAGTGAAAAGTTTGCACTTGAACATTTATCAACAGAAAATCTCGAAAATTTATCTGAAGAACAAATTTTAAATAGATTAAAAGATATAATTACTGAAAAAAATACATTCTATAAAGAACTTATGAATGGTAAACAAATTAAATATTTTAAAAATATAAATCAATTTGTTAATGATAATCTTATACCAATTTATAATAATAAACATTTTATTGATGTTATAAAATATGCAATAGAAGAACGTAATAAAAAACGTGCTAAAGAATATAAAGCATATGATAAAGAATATAAAATTCCAGAAAAAATACATAAATTAACAGATTATATTGATAATCCAGAATTAGTAGATAAATATCTTGATATAGAAAGTGATGAAAATTTATAAATTTTTTTATGTGTCAAAATATATATATAAAAATATTTGAATAGTATATATTTAAATGTTTTATATAATATCTAGTAGAATACCTTTGATTTCTCATGATAATACAAATAGAAAATATTTTAAATTATTTGTAACTGGTTCAACAATATATATTATTCTTCATTATTATTTACATAAAGAAGTCAGAACAGGTGTTCTTGAAAAATTTAGAAAATTTATATATCATATGATGGTTGTTGACTTTTTGATAGCATCTATATTATTAAAATATCTAAAAGTAGCAAATCCAGAAGAAGAAGATATGAATAATGATGATAATAATACTATAAATTCACAACAAAAAAAATTATCTTCTGAATTAGAAGAACAACGACGTTTATTTATTGAACAACATCAACAACGATTATTAGAACAACGTATGTTAGAACAACAAAGAATAAAACTACTTGAACAACAAAAAGTTATGAATATGCAAAAATCACAAAAAGATCAAAATACAAATCAACAAAATATAAAAAATATTTCTTATAAATCAGAAAATAAAAAATCTAAATCAAAATCTGATTCTAAATCTGATTCAAAATCAACCAAATCATCGAAATCAACCAAATCATCGAAATCATCAAAATCATCCAAATCATCGAAATCATCAAAATCATCCAAATCATCGAAATCAACTGAATCCAAAGATAAAAAAAAGAAAAGAGAAGAAAATAAAAGAGAAGAAAATAAAAGAGAAGAAAATAAAAGAGAAGAAAATAAAAGAGAAGAAAATAAAAGAGAAGAAAATAAAAAAAAAGTAGATAATAAAAAATCAAATGTTGTTATAAATAAACCAAATCCTAAACAACATGATAATAATGAGAATGTTACAGAATCTGAAATTCCAGTTTATGAAAATTAATAATATTAAGAATTATTTAATATAATAAAAATATATGATAAAAAATATAAATTTATCTGATTTATCAGATGAAAATAATCAGACAGATGATGATTTATTAAATAAAATAAAAAAATATGATAATTTTATTAATATTAATTTAGAAAAAAATAGTTATGGATCTTTAATAAATTATAATATACCTGAAAATGTTGTTTTAATTGGGATTATACAATTAGAACCATTTGATTTTTATATATGGCATGAACATAAAAATAATATTATATTAATTGGCTTAAAAAATTTACCATCAAAATCATGGTATAAAATTAAAAAAGAATCAGAAATTAAATTATTAATAGATTTTTTTAAAAATAGAGATAAATTATATTACAATACATATAGATTTTATTTAAATCATAATATAGATTTTATTACTCTTATTAATTTTTTAAGAGATTCAGACTATATAAATAAATATATATTTATTGATGAGAAAGATGAAGTTAATAAAATCGATGATAATAAATTAACAAATATAGATATTGCTAATCATTTTACAAATATTTTAAAATCTAATTCAGATGAATTTTATGTATATACAAGATATTCTAATTCTAAATTAAGATTCGAAAATCATAATGGATATATTATATGTGAACTTAATTATAATCATATTAAATTAAGAAATAGATATGATCCAGAAGATAAATTTATGCCATTTGATATTAGTCTATTGTTATATAATTTTGATTTTAAATCTATAAATAATATTTTAGAATCAAAGGAATTATCTATACAAGAAATTGATATATGTGTACTCTTAGCAAAAGATAAAAAAAATATATCAAAATTAAGAAATAAATTAAATGATATTAAAAAAAGTCAATCAGAAGATTTATGTAATTATATAGATAACGTAATTGATAGAATAAAATCTGATGAAATATTTGTTCAAATAGAAAATGATGGTGTATTTAGATCATTTGAAAATTCTGTAGATATTTTAATTAAAACTGTATATGAAAGATTTACTGATAATAATTCAAATGATTTTGCATATATAAATGAAATATTAAAATATAAAGTTAATAATATTTTTTATTCTAAATTATTATAAATTATTATAAATTATTATAAATTATTATCCTTTAACCAATTTAGGAAAATATAATAAAAAAAAATTGATTTTATAATTCTCTATTATCTTTAATAATTAATATAATAATTATTAAAAAATGTCTACAAGTCTTTCATTTCCTTCATTTCCTGATTTGTCACAAGCAGATCTTGATAAGATAAATCTAACACAAGAAGCACAAGAATTTTATTCTGATCCAAATGAATTAAAACGTCTTCTGATTGAACGAGCAATGTACAAAAAAGCATATGAAACTCAACAACAAAAGATTAATGATACCGTTAAAATAATCATCACAAATCATCACATTTTCTATAGAAAATATGATAATTATGATGATTTTTTAAAGCTATAAATACTCATAAATTCTATTACAACCTAATAAAGGTTGTGATAGAATGTGATGATTATTTAATACCGTTAAAATATTCTAATTATAAGATTGAAAATGATATACACTTTATTAAAAATTTATTTTAATTTTATTTAATTTAATTTAATAAAAATTGATTTTATTTTATTTAACTTACTATTTATTTATTATAATTATAACAATAATGACAGAAGTTTATCAATCAATAAATTCAAATATTATAAAATCTGATGAATTAATAATATCAGTTACAGAATTAAATATCTTAATCAAAGACGAAATAAAAAAAAATATTCCTACTAAATTGTGTGTCAGAGGTGAATTATCTGGATACAAAAAATATGGAACTACTATTTATTCATCTTTAAAAGATGATACATCTAATATAAATATTATAAAATTTAAAGCTAATCAAGATAATTTTAGTAATGGTGATCTTGTTCTAATAAATGGCAATGTTGACTATTATATTAAGAATGGTAATATTAATTTTTTATGTAATAAAATGGAATTAACAGGTGAAGGAAATATTCAAAAAAAATTAAATGATCTAAAAAATAAATATGAAAATCTTGGATATTTTGATAATAAAAAAACATTTCCAAAAGATATAAAATCTATTGGTATAATTACTGCAAAAGATGGTGCTGCATTACAGGATATATTGTTTGTTTTAAATTCACATAAATTTACAGGTAATATATATATTAAAAATAGTCCCGTTCAAGGTATTGATTGTCCACGTGGAATATGTGATGGAATAAAATATTTTAATCAATTTAATATAAATAAACAAAATAATAAAGTTGATTTAATTATGATAACTCGTGGTGGTGGTAGTATTGATGATTTAATGGGATTTTCTGATCCGAATGTTATAGAAGAAATACATAAATCAACAATATTTACTATGAGCGCTGTTGGTCACGAGATAGATAATATGTTGTCTGATTTTGTTGCTGATATTCGAGCTCCGACACCATCAATCGGTGCAGAAATTATTTGTAAAATTTGTGTTAATAAAAATCAATTAATAGAAAATTATAAAGAAAAATTACATTTTTCAAAAAATATTATTATAAACAAAATTGATAATATTAAGAAAAATTTCTTTTTAATTAAGAAAAAAATGTATACATCTTTATATGATAAAAATAATAATAAAATTGATAAATTAGATAAGATATTAAATAATTTAGTATTTGATAAGTTTAAAAATATTAGAAACAATATTGATAAATTAAAATCAAATATCGATTTACTAAAAAATAATGAATATAATGCGTTGATAATTCGTAATAATAAACAAATAAAATCTATTGATGACATTAAAAATAGTGAAGAAAATTTATATGAGATTAAGATTAATGGTAAGATAAAAAAAGTGAAAATATTACCATTTGATTAATATTTATATTTTTATTTATAATACATAAATATATAATTTCATATTATTATAATAAATGGTTGAAGTTGAATTAGAATCTATAAAAAATAAATTAAAAAGTGATAATTTTAATCTACAAACTCTTGAAAATAAACTGTTAAAAATGGAAAAAAAACTATTACAATATGAAAATAAATTAAATATTAATGATAATAATAATAATAATAATAATAATGATCAGATTAATTCTGATTCAGAATCAAATATTAATATTGATTTAATTCTAAGAGACTTGGAAAAATTAGAATTAGATATTACTAATATTAATTCGAATATTAGTATAGAAAAATTAATAGAAAATTATATTAATTTTAAAGTTAAATTAGAATCTCTTAAAATTAAAAATGAAGAATATAAATTAAAAATTGAATATCTATAAATTAAAAAAAAATATCAGTAACCGTTAAAATATTTTTTGAGAGATAATAAATAATCTATAAAATAAAATTAACATAGTAATCATGATTTTGTTCATAATTATCATCAACAAGTAAATATATATTATATGAATTATTTTCTTCGATAATTTTCATTGTTTTTTTTTTAATATTTTTTTCAATCAAAAAATATATTGATAATGGAAAAAATCCACAAATTGCTTGATTATCATTAATACTAATACTTCTATTATTAATAGTAAGTGTGAATTTATCTCCTATTCGCCATGAATTTAACATGTTTTCAATTGTAGTTATTCCTTTGGTTACAGTATAGAATACTGTATAAAGAATGTCGTTGTAATGATAAATTGTAGAATTCATTATGTAATAATTAATTGATATATATTTATTATATAATAAATATACTATATAATAAATTTATTATTTCAATTTTTTTTTATAATATAGTATTATTTAATATTTATTATAATATTTTTTTAAATTTATTTTATAATAAATATTAAATAATATATATATATATATATTAATGTCAGTTAATATTGGATATGAAAATCTAATTAACTATAATAATAAATATGGTGGTGTATCATTAATTAAACAATTGAGTAATAAAGATTCTATTAGAATTAATAATTTTGGTGATAGATGTGTTCGTGAATTTCCTCATTGTGAAAGTCCAGAAATGTATGATTTATTCAAAAATGAAAATTTAATACAGATGGATATAGATGTAACTGATATACATGTTAATTTATTTGGTGAACAAATAACAAAATTAAATGGAACAAATGATTTTGATAATTTTAATAAAATTAGAATTACTGGTCCAGAATCACTTGTAAGTGGATTTTTATTACAAAACCCTGAAGATAAAAAAGTAAATATATTTATAAATTCTATTAGATATATACCAAAAACTACTCTTTTACATTTTTTTACAACTTTAAATGATGAAAGATTTAATATACAAGATCCAGAAGTAAAACAATATATAGAATCATATGGAACAGAAAAAGATGATGTTTTTTATGAATTTCCAATGACACAACAATATTGTAATTGGTATGAATATTTTAATATAACGACAAAAGAAGATTATTATAACAGATTTGTTGTTATAGTAACAACTAAAGATTTATATGATGCATATAGACAATTATATCCTCATTTTATTATTATAATCCAACCAAATACATCATTTCAATGTGTAGGTTTAACACGTCATACAGAATTATTAATTTCAATAAAATGTATGTTAAAAAAAATTGCATGTATAGATGATAACATTATTAATATACTAATGGGTAATTTTGATTATAATACAGCTAAAAGTAATGAATTTTATAATTCTTATTATTTAAATAAATTAACTATATTAGAAGATTTATTTAAATTAGATAAAATTAAATTAGATAATCTAAATAATGGTGAAAAAATAGAGATTAATATTGATAATTATGGTTATTTGGGTTTAGCAAATAGTTTAAAAAGTTATGATAAAAATGAAGAATGGGTAAAAAACTCATTTACACAAAATTATTTTAAAGATTATTTAGTAAATGATATAAGATCAAATATAATAGATATTTTTAATCCTTTAAAACTAGAAATAAAAAATAAAAATTTATATTTTAGAGATTATATTAATACTCCACATAATAGCAGTGAAATTCCATCATCGGATGTAGCCGATTTATCATTTTTAAATCCACATAGATTAAAATTTATTATTATTAATGTTGATAATATGGTTAAGCATAAAATTTCATATAATCCATTACATACTATGGCTGAAGATATATTTTTAACACGAGAAATATTTAAGAAAAATTTAAAAACTTGCCAAATAAGTTTAAATATAACAGCTCCAAAAGATACACGTCGTCCAATCACATGTTTAACAATTACATGTGATAAAACTCAAAGTGATAAAAATGAATTTTTTAATTTATTAGAAGAGACTAAAAAAGATAATACACAAAAAATGTTTCCTTTTAGAAGTGATTTATTAACATATAAGGGGGGTTTATTATTTTTTAATAATAGAGGTATTTTAGCAAATGGTGGTGTATATGGACCAGCAAAACTTATAACACATACTACAAAATCAGATTATGATAAGCGTGTAAGAGATGAAATAAATTCAGATAAAGATATAACAGAAGCTAAAAAAGAAGAATGCATTGATAAAGTTAAAACACAAACAGCAAATTATTTATTACAAATTGATCATACAAAATATCCAGATGATGTAAAAAAATATCCTGATGGAAGAATAACTCATAATGTAAATTATATTAATCCAAGTAAATATAAACACAATTTATATGTAGATGAATTAATAGATAGAAAAATCTTATTAAAACATAAACAAAGTGCAGATGAGAGATATGGAAAATATATAAAGGATGACGATAATAATTATGCTGAGCGTGAGAGAAAAGTTATTCTTAATTATTTATCAGATAGTGTCACAAGAATAGATAATGTTGATATAAGAAAAACATATATTAATAATTTTGTAAAAACATATAAAAATTGGTATGATATAGTTAGTATTTCACATAATAATATATTAAATAATTCTACTGGAATGTTTAAATATGTACAAGATTATGAATATGAAAATATATTATCATTCAAATATTTTGTTGATTTTTATATAAAATCACATGATGTTATAGATAAAGTATATAAATATATTAATGATAGAATAGAAAATAAAGATATGTGTAATAGAAAAAATGATATATCATTTTATTTTGATAATTTTAATATTGTTCCTGAAAAAATATTTATATTAATATCATTATATATAATATTTTCAAAAATAAATGGTTTTATAAGAGAAATATTACAAAGTTCAGGTTCAGAACAAATATTAAAAAATGATAATAACAAATTTTTTAATTTATCATTTTTGTTATTTGGTAATATAAATGATATTATTTATATAAATGATACAGTAAAACATTTAATACAACAAATTTATAAAATAATATTTTCTAGTGAAGGAAAAAATGAAAATATAATATTTTATAGAGTTAATGTTCCAGAAATTTGGAAAAAATATGATGAAATACAAAAATTGTATGATGCATTAATATAAAAATTGTAATGCTAAAAAATTGAATTTATAATATTATATTAATATATTATTAATATTTTATTACACCTTTTTCACTGAAAAATGGGACACTTAAAATCTATTATTTTTCTTTATTTTTTTCAATAAAATCATTTGCTTGAGTAAATAAATATTTAAAATAATTTTTAAGATGTTCCTTTTTTATTTTATTACTAAATATATATTTAATTTTATCTTTTAATTCATCATATGTATCCGGACTGTTAGAAACGAAAAATCATAATTTTTCATTGCTGATAATTTAAAATCTTTTGAGTGATGTGTCATATTATTATATTATAAAAATTGATGAAAAATAAACTTATAAAATAAAGCAAATATTATTATAATACATATAATGTCCAAAAAAGAAGAATATATACAAAAAGCAAAATTATTACATAACAATAAATATGATTATTCGTTAATTGATGAATTAATTAAAAGAGATACGCGTGTTCAAATAATATGTGATAAACATGGAATGTTTGAACAATCATTTCATAAACATTTATCTGGTGATGGTTGTAGAAAATGTGGTACCGAAAAAAATGCATTAAAAAAAATACAAATGTCAAAAAATAAATTTATTAAAGAAGCAAATGATATACATAATAATAAATATGATTATTCAAAATCAAACTATATATCTGCTAAAGATAATATAATAATTATCTGTTTAATTCATGGTGAATTTGAACAAACACCAAATAGCCATCTACAAGGTAATGGTTGTAGAAAATGTGCGAATGAAAAAACTAAAGAAAGAATGTTAATACCTTGGAATGAATATATGGAAGATTTAAATAAAATTCATAATAACAAATATGATTATTCTAAAGTTATTTGGAAGGGTGTAGATATAGATATAATTATTATTTGTCCAAAACACGGAGATTTCAAAATTAGACCAGCAGATCATAAACGAGGTAGAGAATGTCAGAAATGTTCAAAAGAGATACATGTTCAATATAATAAATTAAATACTGATGAATTTATTAATAAATCAATTGAAATATGGGGTAATAAATATGATTATTCAAAATCTAAATATATTGATTCTAATATCAAAGTAATTATAATTTGCAATAAACACGGAGAATTTGAACAATTACCATCAAATCACTATAAATACGGATGTGGTGATTGTGGTAGAGAACAAAATATTAGAAATATAGAATTGAAAGAAAAATGCAAGAATGAATTTATTATAAAATCAAATAAAATACATAATAATACATATGATTATTCAAAAGCAATTTATATTGATGCTGTAACAAAATTAATTGTAATTTGTAAAAAACACGGTGATTTTTATACAACACCAAATAATCATTTAAGGGAAAGAGGATGTCCTAATTGTGGGAAAGAAAAGTCTATAATTGCCAAAATAAAACCATATGAAGATTATTATAATAAATTTATAGAGCTATATCAAAATAAATATGATTATTCAACAGTAGTTTAGAATGGATCTTCAATAGCTATTTCTGTAATATGTAAAAATCATGGAACATTTTTAATTATGCCCTATTTACATATAAAAGGTAAAGAATGTCCAAAATGTTCAAATCAATTTTCAAATACAAGTATTGATTGGTTATCATATATGGAAATTAAATATTCAGTTAAAATAATTCATGCTAAAAACGAAGGTGAATATATAATACCTAATTCAAGATATAAAGCAGATGGTTATGCAGAATCAATTAATACTATATTTGAATTCCATGGTGATTTCTGGCATGGAAATCCAAAATTATATGAACAAAATAAAATAAATCCACGAAGAGGATTAACATTTGGTGATCTATATAAAAAAACTATTGAAAAATCAAAATTTATAAAAGAACAGGGATATAATATTATTGAAATATGGGAAAATGATTGGAAAAAATTTATAAAAGTAATAATTAAAATACAAAAAAAATGAAAATTAAAATATAAATTTAAAAAAAATATTTAAATATTATTCGCAATTACATATTTTTTTTTATGTTTATCTGATAAATTATGTTTATCAAATATATCTTTTGATATTGTTCCATAATCACATGCTTTACAATAATATTTAAATTCTTTCTCTCTATCTTTTTTTGTTGAATGATAATTTAATTTATGTTGTAAAAATGTGCTCTTATTCCCAGTTTCATAATTACATATATCGCATTTATATGGACCTCCATAATCTGATCTTTTTTTGTTTTTTCCTGTCTTATGTTTTTCTGTATTTATATGTTTATCCCATTTTGAATTCTCATTACATCTATAATTACATCTTTCACAATTATATTTATATTCTTTTTCTTGTAATACTTCTTGTTCTTCCATGATAATATAATATTTATTTATATTTTTATTTTTAAATTATTTCAAAAATAAAACATATAGAATTTTATTTTTTTTAATTATAAAATATATAAAAATAAATTTT
>Ga0214923_10003015_pt1 | contig 21536 bp, 20 predicted proteins | sample LL1510_MetaG_FD_177993 | JGI IMG/M metagenome (GOLD analysis project Ga0214923, IMG submission 177993) | Freshwater microbial communities from Lake Lanier, Atlanta, Georgia, United States - LL-1510 | ecosystem: Environmental > Aquatic > Freshwater > Lake | place: USA: Georgia | collected...
AGCCAGCAGGGATTCGAGTCGGCCACTGCCCCCGGGCGCGAGCATTCCTGCGAAGTCGTTCACCCGCTTCGGTGGCTGAGGGGGTTCCGGCATGCCCCAGATTTGCAGGGAAATACCAAAGAGAACCAAAGTGAGCACCAACGAGAAGCGCGAAAGGAATCTGCTTAACTTCAAAGAAATGTTTTTCATACCCATGCTTCAGGACCCAAACGATACATCATTGGTCAATTCATCCAGATTGGCAGAACCTGTTGCTGGATAGTAGCGAGCCAAAACCTGACCCGCATGATCAATCGCCTTCGAAAGCCCACCCGCATAATCACCTAAGGCAAAATATTGCTTCATGATGTCAACCTCCTGCTGCCAGAACAGCGTGCCCGCTTTGTTATGAATACCAGCGTCGGCGAAGACAGCCATTTTATGGCTTTGAACCGCAACGTATATCAACACCCCGTTTCTTTCCGTCGTTTTGTGCATGTTCAATTGTGCGAATACAACAGAGGCACGCTTCAGGGCATCTCCTAAGCATACATCCTCCAAGTGCACCCGAATTTCGGCCGTACAGCCCCTTTCAGCTGCCTGAATGGCATTCACTACCCTTAATTGCCCGGCCTCATCGAGTAATTGTTTGGCAGAGGCTTTCAAAACTCAACTTTTGGTGCTTTTTCACTGCCCGCATCGGCCTTGAAATACCCCTTTTTTTCAAATCCGAACATGCCGGAAATCAAGTTATTTGGAAATTTTCTGATGTAGGCATTGTAGTCTTGTACCATTTCATTAAAGCGACGGCGCTCCACACTGATTCTGTTTTCGGTACCCTCGAGCTGTGATTGCAACTCAAGGAAGTTTTGGTTGGCCTTCAGATCGGGGTATTTTTCGACCACTACCAGCAGGCGTGAAAGGGCACCGCTCAGTGCGGCCTGACTTTCCTGAAATTTCTTAATGCTGGCTTCGTCGAGTTTGTCGGCATTGACCTGAACACCCGTGGCTTTGCTCCGGGCTTCTACGACTCCCAAAAGCGTTTCTTGCTCGAACTGCGCATACCCTTTTACGGTGCTGACCAGATTGGGGATCAAATCGGCCCTGCGTTGATAGGCGGCCTCCACGTTGGCCCATTGGCCGCCCACCGCTTCTTCCTTACTCACCATTTGGTTGTACCCACAACTGTTCAATAGCAATGGCATAACAAGGAGAAGCATTAGTTTTACCCGCGTCAGTCGCATGGTCAGGGCGTTGGGTGTATTCATGGGAATTCGTGTTTTGGATTGTTTCGTATGAAAGATGAATGAAATAGAAAAATGGATGTTTTTGAACGAAACTCCAACAAAATACACGGGCAATAAGTTCCTTTAGCTCGTATCTTTGCGCAGCCTTGATTGAAACCGATATTTGCATAATTGGAGCAGGGCCCGTAGGGCTTTTTGCCGTGTTTGAAGCGGGTCTTTTACGGATGCGTTGCCACCTCATCGACGCATTGCCCAAAGTGGGTGGTCAGTTAACCGAAATCTACCCGCGCAAGCCCATCTATGATATTCCGGGATATCCATCGGTGCTGGCAGGTGATTTGGTAGACCGACTCATGGAGCAGATTGCACCATTTCAACCCACTTTTAGTTTAGCACAACGGGTGGAAACCATCCAGCGCGAGGAAGATGGTGGGTTTCTGTTGCTCACTTCATCAGGAACCCAATGTCGGGCAAAGGTAATAGCGATTGCGGCCGGACTAGGATGTTTCGAACCAAGGAAGCCTGAGCTGGCCAGTCTCGAATGTTTTGAGGAGAAAAGTGTTCGTTATATGGTTATCGATCCAGAAGCCTATCGCGGCAAGAGGTTGGTCATTGCTGGCGGTGGCGATTCCGCCCTCGATTGGACAATCATATTGGCGGATATTGCGTCGGAGTTAACATTGGTGCACCGCAACACAGAATTTCGTGGGGCACCAGACAGCGCACATAAAGTGAATCAATTGGCCCAGGAGGGCCGGATTCGCCTCATGATGAGCACCAGCCTGAGCGATTTAAGGGGCGACAGCGATTTGGAAACAGTGGTGGTGACCGATGCCAACAAGCAGGTTCATGCGCTGCCAGCCGACTACCTCATCCCACTGTATGGGTTAAGTCCACGTCTTGGACCCATTGCGGATTGGGGCCTTCAATTGGAAAAGCAAGCGATTGTGGTGAATACCTTTGATTACAGCACCTCGGTTGAGGGTATTTATGCCATAGGCGATATCAATACCTACCCTGGTAAATTGAAACTCATCCTTTGCGGCTTTCATGAGGCGACCTTGATGTGTCAAAGTGCATTCGCGCGGGTCAGACCAGGTGAGAAATTGAGCTTCAAATACACAACCGTCCAAGGTATCAACCCATTCTAATGGCCGATAAGCAGTTTTTTGTCGAATGGCCCAACGGCATCCGCACTGCACACCAGGTGCCGTCCGACATGGGTCTTAGCCTCATGGAGGCGCTCAAAGCGCTGGATTATCCCATTGAAGCCACCTGCGGCGGAATGGCTTTGTGCGCAACCTGCAGATTAGAATGGTTGCATGGTGATCTCCCCGAGCCTGGTGATGCCGAACTCGATATGCTCGATACGCTCCCCGATGCCGGTAGTGCTAGCCGACTAAGTTGCCAACTTCGGGTGACCGACATCAGCGATGGAAGTGCCTTTCGGGTATATAGCCTCGACATGATTGAAGGAGACAAACCAAAAGTTCAGCACGGATGAGCAGATTGATGGCCATTGATTTCGGTTTGAAGCGTGTCGGACTCGCGGTAACCGATCCCCTGGGCATGTTTGCCACGGCGCTCGACACCGTGGCCCGCAAGGAGGTAAAAGCCTACATCAAGAAGTACCATCAAGAACACACCATTAGGGCCTTCATCATTGGTGAACCCCGTACACTCGCCAACGAGCCATCTTCGGTGGCTGGTGCCGCTGCTGCTTTCAGGCGCGAATTGCTGGTCGACTTCCCCGATATTCCCCAGCATGGGGTGGATGAACGCTTTACCTCACGAATTGCCTTGCAGACGATTGCTGGAAGCGACTTGCCCAGGCTCAAACGACGTGAAAAAGGACTGGCTGACCGCATCAGCGCGGTGCTCCTGCTGCAGTCGTACCTTGAAACCGTTCAACATCTAACAGATTTGCAAACAGCCGGGGATGTCAGCAATGAATTAAACGGGGATGTCAGCAATGAATTAAAACCTGTCGTTCGACCATGATTCTTCCCATCTATCTCTACGGACATCCTGTACTTACATCCCCAGCTTTGGATGTGGACCTCATGGACCCCATTCTCCCCGGTCTGATTCAGGATATGTTTGAAACCATGTATGCCGCAAGTGGAGTGGGACTGGCAGCCCCGCAAATCGGCCGCCCAATGAAATTGTTTGTGATGGATGCCTCAGGTTTCGACGAGAAACGATTCGCCCATGAAAAGCGGGTATTCGTGAATCCTATCATTCTGCAGGAAGAAGGGGAGCCATGGCCGTTCAATGAAGGTTGTCTGAGTATACCGGATGTGCGGGGCGACGTTCTCCGTAAGCCTCGGGTACAGGTGGAGTGGACCGATCAGGATGGCAAGCGACAGCTGCAGTGGTTCGATGATATGCCGGCCCGAATCATTCAACACGAATATGACCACCTCCTGGGGAAACTATTTGTAGGGTATCTTAGTCCATTGCGCCGACAAATGGTGCAAAGGCGACTTCAATCCATTCAGAAGGGATCGACCAATGCAGCGTATCCTGTTTGTGCCGCGTCACCACCAGGCGGACGCACAAAGCGATAGACAGTCGCCAAAAGCGATAGGGGGCTGTAGACAACGGCATCCGACCCCATTTACCTTTTGTATTCTGCCATTTGACCAGGATAGCGTTCCTGGGCATACTTAAGAGCCCTTTCCAAATTCACCACGCCGCCGCTCACACAAACCTCACGGGCTGCCGCTGTTTTTCGAGCACCAAAGGTGTTTTTGCGTGACAGAGCGATGGCAGCTGCTGTGCCATCGGCCTTTGGCACAACCAACCCATTAGGAAATGGTTTCACGGAAGAAACGATGATGTCTCTGATTTCTGGGGCAGAAAGCTTGGGATACAATCCTCGCAGCAATGCCGCCATACCCGCAACCACCGGTGCCGCCATGCTCGTACCACTTTGGGCACCATATTTCCCGTCCGGCAGGGTAGAATAGATATCCTGACCTGGGGCAAATACATCCACAACCGGACTGCCAAAATTTGAAAATGAGGCGATGCGGTTGATGGGGTCTTTGTTTGGGCCAATGGCCCCTACCTCAATCCAAAACGAGAATCGGGCATCATCAATCTGTGGTGCGCGCGGATAGGTCGGGATGTCGGGCACAAAAAGCCCATCATTACCTGCAGCGTGCACCATCAATACATCACGCGATGCTGCATAGCGTATGGCCTCTTGCACCAAGGATTCACCCGGTGAAAACGACTTTCCAAAGCTCATATTGATGACTTTAGCACCCATATCGGCAGCATATCGAATGGCATTGGCCACATCTTTATCGCGCTCATCGCCATTGGGTACTGCCCTCAAGCTCATGATGCGGGCATTAGGAGCCACCCCACTCATGCCCCTTTGGTCGCCATGCGCAGCAGCGATGATGCCGGCCACGTGTGTGCCGTGACTGGCATCAGGACCCGTTACGCGGTGGTCACCATAAAATCGGTCCTTCACATCCTCATAACGATCACCAACCAAGCCACGCGGATCAAACCTCGGGTTGAGGTTGTAGTCATACATATCGCACAATCGACTGCAGATTGAATTTAGTTCGGAATATACGTCCGACATGGCTGTACCAGATAAGTTCGACATCCAGTAGATTCTCTTTACACTTTTATCCCACCGACCTTTCACTTTAAGCGCACTTATGTCTGCACTATCGCCCCCAGCCAATACCAATTGCGTGTGAAAATTGGCGTTGGCCTTCTGGAGTTTAGTGCCCATTTTATGATTCGCTTTGGCTTCCTTCAGTCTCGTTTTGTAGTGGAATTCGACCTCTTTTCTGTATGCCTTTTGCAGAGAGTCTTTCTGCTGAACCAGTCCTTTTTTTTTCATTTCACGAAGCCGAACCCATTCACGGGTCACCTCGTAGGTATCTTGATTGACCTCGCCGCCGCGTCCGCTGATAAAACTCCAGCCGCGCAGGTCGTCGACATAGCCATTTCCATCGTCATCGATTCCATTATCTGGATTTTCTCCTCGGTTTTTCCACAGCACTGGCACCAAATCCGGATGGTTTATGTCCACTCCGCCGTCTATGACCGCCACCACTACATCGAACGGCTTAAAGTTCTTCCCGATTCCCTGTAGAATCCGGTGAGCCGAAACGCCAGGTAAACTGTCAACATCTTCATCGAGCAGGTGCCATTGCTCCATTTTTGAGCGTTCCTGCGCAAACAGCGGCATAACCACTGCCAGATGCAAGAAACTGCCCAGCAAGATGGACCTAAAATTGGTAAGAGGGCGAAGCATTTTGAGAGACATCGGTTCTGGTTTGGAATAATTATATTATTTCTTGATGATCCTGTGGCAGGAGGTATGATGCTGATGACGAATGGTGAGTACATACTGCCCACTTGATAAATCACCGAGGTAGATTCTGCCGTCATCCGCTAAAGATGAAAAGGGCCTGATGCATCGTCCACTTAAATCATGCAAAGCAAATGACCATAGTGGGTCTGCGATGTTTGTTTGGGTAATCCCACCGATTTGAAGCCAGTCAACCGCTGGATTGGGGAAGCACTGAACAACGGCATTGATTTGTTCACCGAAACTGCTCGTGCCACCACCAATTTGGGTATACAAGAATAATTTGCTCCGATCGAGAATAAAGTTCCAACGCGCCGTATCAGATACCAGATCATGCCCGCCCCCCTGAAATGAATGCATTTCACTTTGGATCTGTAGGTTGTTCAGCCTTTGGTGTACAATACTGCTCCCGTCTACCGTCATGATATTGAATCCCATCGCGCGTACTGGTCCCCGCGCATAAGGCACAGTTTGGTCGTCTGTTCCATGGAAGTGAATGGCCGGCACAAATCCTGGCTGTATGATTTGGGTGTCTAGTGCAGCGCCAGCTAAATTCACTACCGCTTCAACCCCGGAATGGTAGCCCGGATTTCCAGACATGCCTTCTAGTCCGACGTTTAAAACAGTGAGGTTATTTTGAACTTGCTGCGAAGTCAGGGCAGGATTTTTTAGCCAGGCCAGGTGAATGGCTGTTATCGCACCTGCAGAATATCCCCCAGCAAATATGCGCGATGTATCGATGCCGTATGGATTGTTGTTCTCCACAACTGATTTTCGGAAAAAACGGGCAGCAGCTTTGGCGTCGTGGGTGGCCCGGATGGCTGCCCGTATGAATTCGTCCTGTAGGCCAGCTACATTGGCCACATTCACGCCCAATCGGTAGCCCACACTCGCAGCCACATAGCCTCTGGTGGCAAAATAGGCGCACATATTTTGCATATAGGCGTCGGTACGGGCTCCGCCCACAAAACTGCCCCCGTGGAACAACAGCAATAGTGGTCTACGTGTAGCGGTATCACCAGCAGGCAAATAGAGATCGAGTAACAAGGGGGCGCTATTGCCATTCCAGGAAACGGATTCGCCGTAGGGAATGGCTGATTCAACGATCTGACCAAACAATGGTTGGAGGTAGCGCTGGGCGTGGGTTACTGAGGTGGTTAGCCAAAAAGTAAGGCTTAAGGAGAGGATGATGGTAAATTGTCTCATGAAATAAATATTTGTGTTATTGAACTTGTCTTACTGTGCTACTTGAAGAAATGAACGACTGATACACGGGGTAGGTCATCGATGCGGCGGGAAATATAACCATGAACAGGTCTACTCAGATTTGATGAACACGATGGCGAGCAAAATGAAAATTCCTGCAGCGAATGAAATGGTTTGTCCGGAGCGCTGAACCCGACGATCCCGATCAGCTATGTGTTTTTGCCACTGTGTTCTCCCATCCTGATGCAAACGATCTCTGGTAGCTTTTTGCTGGGCTTCTTCCACACGTTTCTGGTCTAATGCCGTACGCTTTGCAATGATCGCCAAATCTTTACGTGCATCAGGTGAATGATTCCCAGCAATTTGAATCCTCCACCAAAGGGAATCGGCGGGCATGTTTATACTCTCTGCGTTTTGATACAGCACCAAGCTATCCGCTCTGTTCAAATGTTTGAGTGCTGTTTTTTCATCCCCATTTTTGGCAGATATACTTAAAATCTTAGCCAATAAGTAGGCTGCAGACGCTGCAGAGCTATATTGCCTGTTGCGACAGGACCAATCAAAATCTAGTTCGAGGTACTTTGCGGCATCCTGCAGTCGGCCTTGTTGGGCGTAGACATGGCCGAGATTGCCGTAAATAAAGCCATATACTTCTGGATTCAGGCGTTTGCTGATGCGTAAGGCTGATAAAAAGTGGGTTTCGGCTTCATATGGGTCGCCCGCTTTTTCCCTACTCAAACCAGCGAGGTTATGAAAATGGATGGCATTTTTTAGAGGAATGGACCGAGATTCTTGCAGCCTGTTCTCAATCAGTTGATAGGCCTGTTCATATTCGCGTCTCTCGAATAAATTGGAGGCCAAAAGGTATTCAGACTCTGTCTTATATTCTTCAGAACCCAAGCGCACCGCCAGCGTGGTGCTTCGCTCAATCTCTTCTTTTGCGGCGTCAAATTCCTTTAACTCATGCAGCATGCGCGCGCGCATCCAATGCACGCGTGACAACAATTCCAGACGGTCGTATTTCCGGTAGGTATCTTCCGCGTTCAATAGGGTGTTCCACGCATCCAGGTAACGCTCAAGGTCAACCTGATGATCAGCCGTGTCCAGAAGTGCGTCGGTGATCTTCGTTGAATCCGGAGTAGAAACGGGCTGTTGGATGGGCCTGCCAGGCAGAAAGCGCTGGTTCCCCAGGTCGTAAACGATGGCGCAAATCGCCGTGAGGATGACTGCAATGAGAGTACTCCAAATGGCGAATTGAGGGTTGAAATGAGGACGGGTCATGCGAGCGGACTGTCCAAAAATAAGATAATTAGACCGCATTTATTCATCTCCGTATCACAAAATATGATTATTATTGCAGTTAGCTTTAATTGTTCGAAGAATTACATTACCGTTTTTCTTAACCACAACTTGTTTTTATGATCAAATCTATTCTGCGTTATTGTTTGTCTTTGGTGTTGATCGTTCCCTTTACGGATCCTTCCACGTCATTTGCACAGCCTTGTGCACCTGGGTCAGATGTTCAGCCCCCTCAGGTTTTACTGCAACAAACGAATATATATCTGAACGGAAATGGCATTGCCGTGGTGAGCCCTGCAACTGTAATCGACACATTAATCGACAATTGCAGTAACTTCACTGATTTGTTGTCTCATGCCACTGTGAGTCAACAATTTTTTAATTGCAGCAATATAGGTGTAAATCAATTGGCGGTTCAGGTGCGGGATCAAGCTGGAAACATAGCGACTTCCTACACGCAAATAAATGTCATAGACAGCATTATTCCGGAAGTGTTTACAAGGCCCGTTACCCTCGCCCTGAATGCTTCGGGCTTGGCATTTTTGTCGGTCGCTCAGGTCAATAATGGAACGCGCGACAATTGCGGCATCGCGTCCATGACGTTAAGCCGAACTGATTTTTCATGTGCTGATTTAGGTGTACAGCAAATCCAATTGTTGGTTACGGATTACTCCGGAAACTTTGCAACAGCCACCTCAAACATTAACATTATTGATACAACGCCCCCGCAACTCAGCGCGCGGTCTATAGTTATTGCGCTCGATGAGCTTGGCGTGGCCACGATTCAGCCCTCTGATTTAGACAATGGTTCCTACGACAATTGTTCCCTGACTTTATCAGTTTCCCCATCAACATTTTCGTGTGGACAAGTCGGAACAAATACTGTTTTTCTAACCGGGAGTGACGGGGTGAACACCCGATTGATCTCGACTTCAGTGCAGGTGGTGGATAACCGGGCGCCGAGCGTGGTCACCCGAAACGTCATCGCCTACTTGAATAGTTCTGGAGAGGCGTTCATCACCCCCGCCATGGTCGATAGCGCCTCAACCGATAATTGTGGCATCACGAGCAGGACCTTAAGCACCAATTACTTCAATTGCCAAACCTCAGCGGGCAACAATACGGTGACACTTTTCGTGCGAGATGCAGCAGGAAATCTTGGATCGGGAACGGCAACGGTTACTTTGCTCGATACCTTCGCGCCATTTGTACTGCCAGCCAATATGCCTTCCGATGTGGTTTTGGGGGAATGTCAGGCCACCTATTTCTACGATTTGCCAGTCCCGTCTGATAATTGTTTGGGTGCCACGGTGCGCCAAATTTCTGGGTTGCCGCCCGGAAGTACGTTCCCTATTGGCGTTCGATCAAATGTTTTTGAAATCAGGGATGTGTTTGGAAATACCGACACCGTTCGCTTCAACGTCACCGTTGTTGAATCGGCCCCGCTTGTGCCTTATGTGCCCCCTGGACGTACATTCTGCGCTACGGATGCGCCTTTTGATTTGACATCATTGACAGGCGTACCCGGTACAGGTTTGCCCGGATATACTATATCAGGTGGAGGCATGCGCAACCCTACTGTTTTTGATCCTGCTCAAGCCCCATTGGGCAACTTCAATTTACGCTATGATTACACTGATTCTTTTGGTTGTGTTACCACGGGGTACATTCCCATGGAGGTCCTACCCGCTCCTTCAGAGCCCCAGATTGAACGTGTAACAGCAACATTGCTTAAGGCCCCAGCAGGTTACAGTGCATACCAATGGTACCGCTACGGAGGGCCCATTTCAGGGGCTACCTCTTCAACCTATGACGTGATGCTCACCGGTGTTTATGAAGTTCGTGTGATGAATGGTGCGGGATGCTTTAGAATGAGCCCTCCCTACGGCTTTGGCGTAGGGGTTGGGGTCGATGAACACAACCAAAATGCACTCAAAATTTATCCCAATCCTTCGGGAGGGGTGTTTCAGGTCGACTACGCAGGGCGTGAACAAGAAATGGCCGAAATCCAGGTATTGGATGTGAGTGGCCGAAGAATGAATGTGATTCAATTGACACCTGGTACTGCCGTGATGGATCTGTCGCATCTCGCTCCGGGCCGCTACCTCGTCCACCTGAAGGCGAACGATAAAAGTTCGTTTCAGTCAATCGTTATCAACTCCAACCGCTGATCAGTATGATTCGGAACCTAACCATCTCTCTTTCAACCATCCTGTTGGTTGTATTGTTCGTTCCTTTCTCGGCTTCGGCCCAATGGCACAGAAGCCTAATCGATTCGAATCGACTCAGTCTGGGAATCTATGGAACGCATTATCGTGACTTGTTGAATACAAGATTAGACCGTCAAGAATTCGGCTATGAAGGTGCTGATATGTCTGCATTAAAGGGTGAAAACACCCGATTTGATATGGGACTGGGATTGGATGTGTTGTATTTTATTAGCCCAACTTTGAGTTTGGAATACAGCGGAAGTAAGGGTACAATGACCGGCGCTAATGCTGTTCAGTACTATGAATCGGACGTTCGTTTTAATGGCTTGGCCCTCAATGTTGCTCTGAAAAGGTGGATTACGATCAAATCCGATAATTGGTCGCCATACGTGCGCTTTGGCTGGGATCGGGCTTCATTCTCTAGTACACGTTACTTCGAGAAAGAGCCAGGGGTGCCGAGTTACTTGCGGGAGGAGAAGACCCTGGCAGATGTTGTTAACCGTCTTTCGCTTGGTTTGGGTACCCGCTACCACCTCAATGATCATTGGCATCTATTTGGAGCAGTTCATTATGCATCGATGGCATCAGACGCGTGGGATGGATTCAATTATGCCTATGGAAGCATGAGAGGCCGCGATGACATGCTCCAAGCCCAGATTGGTTTGCGGTTTACGCCGGGAAAAACGACCCATATGGACCGTAAACCCCATGTTCGAACCGGTGGTGCCGTGCGTGATGCATTGATGGACAGCGTGGTGAAAGCCAACACCAATGGCCTGCAGCGACTTCGTCAACAAGTCGATTCTCTGGGTAGCACAACCAACCGATTATTGGGCCTCAAACAAGATTCAATCAACCGATTAAAAGATGATCTGCGTCGCGTAGAGGCCGACCTTCGGCAAAAGGATGCGCTGCTGGCTGAAGTGGAGCGGCAAAAGCAAGAGGAAAAAACTGCAGCCCAAGCTGTTCGTAATGATCTAACCAAAGCCCTTGAAGCCTATGCCAAATTGGGAATAGTTGTGAAGGAATTAGAAGGAAAAGTGAATATTGTATTGCCGAGTGAATTGTTATTTGCTACTGGGAGTTCGGTGGTAAACGCCAAAGGAAAGACAGCCTTGCTCTCCATGGTGCCCATACTGAAGGAAAAAACGGATATGGGTATTATGGTTGAAGGACATACGGATAATAAAGGTAAGCCGGCGTCGAATTGGAAGCTCAGCGTCGATCGGGCAAATTCGGTGGTTCAAATTCTCACCTCAACAGGTCAGATCAAACCAGAACGCCTGATAGCCGCTGGTAGAGGACAATATAAGCCAGCAAATACTGGTGTAACTCCCGCCGATTTGGCGCAAAATCGTAGGGTTGAGATTATTCTAACCCCTCAATAGGTTGAGGTTCATAGTTCCTGGCGGCTTCAGCATATGAGGTTGGGATGATCGCCGACTTTTGGCAACTGTAATCGAACCCAACTAAGCTTGATCTAGCGATGGCGTAGATTTTGGGAGGGGAGGTAGTTGGATCCACAACGGCGTATTCCATATCGAAACTGCGGGATCCCCAACGAATGACTCTGGCTAATACCTCCACGTTTTGGGGATGAGTTAGGGGTTGGATATAGTCGATTTCCGTGTGGGCAAGGATCATACCCATTTGTTCCCACTCCCATTTCATCACATCACGTGCGTACAGGATCCGAATTTGTTCGAAATATGTGAGGTAAATGGCGTTGTTGGTATGACCCATGCTGTCGAGATCTGCCCATCTGAATGGAATCGGTTGATGAAACCGGAAAGCTCGAACATCAAACGAGTCTAAAAGGCGACTTGAAGGCATAGATGTTACAATGAAGTCCAAAAATAGGCGAGATCGACTGTGAATAATCATGTTATTTTTGCGTCATGAAATTATCGAAGCGACAATTGCGGGTGGGAAGTCTTGTTCAGCAGGAGTTGGCCGAAGTATTACTTCGAGAAATGGATTGGGCACATGCAGGTACCTTGCTGACGGTCACCAACGTGCGGGTGAGTCCAGATCTGGCTATTGCTCGTTGTTCTGTGAGTCTTTTTGGTGGCAAGACGGATGAGTTGTTCGCCCAACTCGAGGCAGCAACGCCCGAAATCAGATTGCGGTTGGGACGCAGGATGGGGAAGAACATGAGAATCATCCCTCAACTATTGTGGCAGCGCGATGATTCCCTCGATGCCTCCGACCGAATCGATGCCCTATTGCAGTCGGTGCGTGCCGGCCAAGAGCCTTAAATTAGAGGAGCATGCAACATAAAGAGTTACGAATGCGATTGGCGGTTGTATTTCACAACCAGCCAACGTTACGGACGCTCTTTTATGTGCTCACTGATGGATTGGTGGTGACCTTCTGGCATATGCGACGGTCCATACATGCATTCGCATGGCGACGAAAGGGAACAGTGCATGTTTTGGACGCTGGCACGGGAATGGGACAGTATGTTCATTATTTATCGCTTCGCCATCCCAACTGGAATATTTATGCTGTGGATTCTAATCCGGAAGAGATTTGGGCCTGTAATGAGTACTTTCAAAGGAAGCATTTTGAGCGGGTATTGTTCCGCACGGAGAATGTAGTGGAGATGCAACGGAAGGAGGTCTATGATCTTATCTTAGCGGTGAATGTCATCGAGTATATAAAATCAGACGTACAAGCCGTATCAAACCTGTACAATGCGCTCAAACCGGGTGGACAACTCATCCTGTCGGTACGGTCCGACAAGAACTTTCCGCTTCAGCCTAACCTATCCAATAAGCTCACCACGAATCAAGAGCTTGTACACCGCTACAATAATTTTGATTTGAAAAAACTGCTTCGAGACGGGGGCTTTAAACAATATAAAGCGCGCTATTCTTATGGTATTTCGGGTCGAATTTCTACCTTTTTAGGCATTTCGGTGCCCAACAGACTGCTTCGCCGTCATGAGAACTACCTCTACATATTCCCTGTGTATTTCCTTTTTCTGTATCCTATCATAATAGTTCTGAACGCCATTGACGCATACATTGGGCATTCCGAAGGCGCCGAAGTGGTGGCCGTAGCCACCAAAAATATGGAAGCCACATGAGGTTTATCATACTCATTGCCCGTAGATATCTGTTCGCGGGCAGAAAAACACACTTTGTTAATCTGATTACAGGTGTTTCGTTTTTGGGGGTATTTGCCGGTACAGCTGCACTGGTTGTGGTGCTGAGTGTCTACAACGGATTAGAAGACCTCACACGCAGCATGTATAGCCATTTTCATCCTGAGCTCTTGATTCGATCCAAAGTGGGTAAATATTTAAATTCTGACTCCCTCAGTTCGATGTGGACAAGCGATCATCGTATCGCGACATACGCCTACACCTTGGAAGAGAATGCCTTGGTTCGGTGCAAAAATCAGGAAGAAGTGGCCATACTGAAAGGGGTCGATGACCAATTCGCTGATGTCACCCAAATCGGTCAAAATATGAGCTATGGAACATATGGCTTCTTTGATGATTATGGGATGAATTATGGGGTAGTCGGTCAAGAACTAGGCGCCCAGCTGCAGGTTAAATTGCAGGATGTACAAGCCGGAATCGAGGTCATTCTCCCGCGGAGAGGCGCTTCTTTCGACCCCGTGAATCCCGAGAAATCTCTTGCACGAGCTCATCTGCTTGTGGCCGGATTGTTTAATGTACAACCTGAAATAAACCGCAAATACCTTTTGGTTTCAAAAGAGTGGATGCATGAACTCATTCAGGTGCCTGAGGCCTGGTGTAGTCGGGTTGAGATTCGATTGAAGCCAGGGGTCGACCCCGATGACATCATGGCGGAATGGGGAAGGAAGCTGGGCCCAGAATTTGAAGTCGCTGATCGTATGCGACAGGAGCAAGCTGTTTATAAGATTTTTCAATCTGAAAAGTGGTGGACCTTCGCGTTATTGCTGTTGATCGTGGCTGTGGCTTCCCTGAGCCTCATCGGAAGCTTGTCGATGCTGGTTCTTGAAAAGCAGCAGGAAATCAAAGTACTCAGACTAATGGGAGCGGATCGAAGGAAAATTACTGGAATTTTTTTGCTGTCTGGTTCTGGGGTATCGGTATTGGGGGCTTTGGCAGGCGTTGCAGCCGGAGCCTCATTGGCATGGATGCAAATGAAATTTGGATGGCTTAAGTTAGGCGGTGATTCTGCCCAGTTTATTGTTGACAGCTACCCTGTTCGGCTTGCTGCAACCGACATGATGGTCGTCTTTTTTTCCGTAGTGGCAATTGGCCTCCTCAGCAGTCTCTATCCTGCAATTCAGGCCGGTAAAGACGCCTGATTATAAAAAAACCAGTGTCTTAATCGCGTACGCAGCGAATCGAATAACCTGTCTTCTGTTCTCCCGTCCATGCCTGCATGCCAGGTCCATATGAGTTTACGATTTTAACAGGACGAGATGCATTATTGCTCCACCAATAAGCGTTGGATCCGAAATTGAAAAACTCACCTGTGGGCGCGCGGTAGCCAGCGGGATACCCCGTGAATTGAATGGCATCGTTAGCACCAGTATTGGGCGCTTTCCATATGCCAGTTCCGGTCGTTTTGAGCGCACCACCTGCCTCAAACAGTCCGCCATTGTTGTTGATGAGGTCGTTCCAATCATCCTCGTCGGCAACACGCCAGCCACATGGACAAACATTCCGGGGATCAAGTAGGGCAGAACCATTATAAAGCAAGCCCATCATGGGGGCTAATGAAGGGTCGTTGTTGTAGGCCGATTGCGCAGACGTATCGGCAGTAGACCAAGCACCAGCACTTGATTTTTGAGGGATGGTATCACCATTGCAGAACCGAACCGAACGAAGATTTTGCGCCATCCAGTCGAGTGTTCCAATGGTTTTAAAAGAATAAAGGTTTCCAGAAGCGTCCGACACAGTATCGGCATTGTTTGTCCACGGTGCAGCAGGTGTGGTAAACGACACCTCATTTCCATATCCAACACCACCGACATTGGAGGCGAAAGACCTCAGGTAGTATGTTCTGCCCGGTTCGAGACCCAGTAGGGAAACCGAAAATGAACCGACCCCACCGCCAGAGCGTGCAACCGATGAGGCAGTAGTAGGTCCAGGATTGCTTGACCAGCATACGCCGCGATCACCTACAATGTCGCCCCCATCAGAGGTTACCTCCGCACTCACCCGAATGCTAAAAGGAGAGGTAATTTCAGCGCCTCCTGTGGTGATGGATGGAGCATCAACGATTTTCAAATCAACACCCTCTTCGCATGAGGTCAAGGAAATGCCCGTCAACAAAAGCGCGGCGAAGATAAAATGGCGGGTAGTAGGGTTGAAACGCATAGTTTAAAAAAGTAAGGAAGAATTCTAAATTGAAAAAGATATTTTGACAACAAAGGGACGAATCTAAACAATTTTTTTTGTCGAAGGAAAACAAGTGATGAAAAAATATCGTTTTTAGGTCTGTAAAATATTGTGATGTCTTCCAAAATGATGACTTGGCTGAAGCGAATAGGGTGGTGGGGTTTCTTGTTCTTTTTTATCAAAGGCCTGATCTGGCTGGCTGTTATCTTTGGATTGTTTGAATGGATTCAGAACCTCTAGCCATTTCAATTGAGGTAAACCACTCGCAGTTTGGGTGCATTTACTGAAATCCAGACTGGTCTAACTCTTTTTTATTGAAATCCAGACCGTCGTTTAACGTGTCGAAAAAGTCACGGTATTGAAAATCTGGTATGGCTTTGAGTACCGCGCGTCCGTCATATTGAGTATGAGAACAAGCTGCCCTAATGGTTTCGCGGGTGAGCGGGAAGCGTTTGTGTAGTAATCGGGAAAGCCATTCCAAAGCAGAGGCCATCACCATGGCGGGGAGGTAGGGGAGCGGATAGCGGGGCGGACGCGATCCAGTTCGATCAGCCATTTCCTGAAAAAAAGACCGATAGGAGAGGTTCACCGAATTCAATACGAATTTTTGTCCCATCAAGGCGTCGCTGTCAAGGCGGTACAATACCTCTGCCACATCACGCACATCTACAAAACCTACTGAACCGGTGGGATAAATGGGCATTCCCTGTCGACCCATCTGATAGAAGCGATTGCTGCCCCTATGGTCGATTTTACCAGGACCAATAACAATGCTTGGGTGCGCCATGGCTACCTCCAGGCCTTCTTCTTGTCCACGCCACACCTCCAATTCGGCCAAAAATTTGCTGCGTGCATAGATAGTGGGACTGTTTTTCTCATCCCACTCAGCAAATTCATCCACCATGCCATCTTCCCGTGACGATCGTCCTAAAGCCGCTACGCTGCTCAAGTGTATCAAGCGCTTTACACCTGCTTCCAAACACGCGTCCACCAGTCGGGCGGTACCAGCGACGTTCGTCTTGTAAAGTGTTTCGCGATCCAGAGCGTGAAAAGAAATCCGGGCAGCGCAATGAAAGACCACATCTACGTCCTTCAGGCAAGCTGCGATCTGATCATGATCAGCGAGGGAGGCGCCAATCCACTCTACAGTTTCAATTTGTTGGGCAGATAATTGTCTGTGTTCATTGTTTCGATCAGGATGTCGTGCCATCACCCGCACGGTGTAGCCTGCGTCTAGTAACCTCTTCACCAGATGGCTGCCAATAAAGCCTGTACCGCCGGTGACCAGTGCTCGTCGATTGGATTTTTCTTCGGGTAGACGTTCTGTAAGGTCGTTCATTTCAGTTGGATGAGGTCGATGGTTGCCTTTTTGCTGGGTGCCCGTCATCTTCAAATAGGCTGATCTGGACCAAAAGTAGGGTATTTATAGGAATGGTTCATAAACGCAGCCAGCACTGTGGGCGGCCGCCGAACCTGTATAAGTGGCATCCACATTGGGGCGACCTAAGTAGCGCAGTAGACCGAAAAAACCGAAGAGCAGGGCCTCTTTATGCGTAATCAGTTCTTTTGAGCCCACCTCCCAATGATTGTGCTCGTCACGGCCAGACCTCAGGCAATCCATCAAAAATTGGTTGAAGGCGCCTCCGCCGGTCACCAGAATTTTCCCTTTTACATCCTTGAATTGGAGATAGTGTGAAACGCACTGAGCAATATGCGCACACCATGCCCAAAGCAATACTTCAGATGATAGATCGGTTGAACTCAATCGCGGTATAATGTCTGTTTCGAGTGTTTCGCGGCCGAGGGAAGGTGGGGGGAAGGGACGCGATAGGTCGTTTTGCGCCCATTCCGATAGTGCCCTCGCCACGCGAGAGCGTACCGATTCATCAGCCGCTTTTTGGGCCCTGGCCGCTATTGACCCCCCTTCATCGAAGGGGAGACCCAGGTTCTGTGCCAGTCGGTTGAGTACCTGATTGGCAAAACAGACATCAAACCCAATCCGTTTGCCTTTTTCATCAAAGGATAAATTGGCGATTCCACCCAGGTTGAGACAGGCGGAATATTCAGAAAACAGCAAGGCATCACCGTATGGCACAAGCGGTGCTCCTTGTCCACCCAACGCTACATCGACGCGACGGAAATCACCCACGACGGGAATACGCAGTCGTGCTGCGAGCATGGGAGCCGCCGTCATTTGCCAGGTGTAGCCCAGTTCAGGACGGTGCACCAGGGTGTGTCCGTGTTCAGCAATTAACTGGGGATTTCCAAATTGATCGATGCCCGCTTGAGCGGCGGTGGTACTGAGTTTACTGAATTCATGTTGCAGCAACATAGCCTCGTGAACCGGCAGCAAGTGGGCGTGGGTGAGGCGGTCCGCCAATTCTTTTGGGTAGGGCAGCATGCCGCAGCCTTCAATATCGAATGTCCACTTGTCGTTTTCATGAACATATTGAGCCATGCACCAGTCGATTCCGTCGAGTGAACTTCCCGACATGAGCCCAAGAACCCGGAAGCTTTCCCTTTGATTTGTGCTGTTCGACTGGATTTTCATAGACGTCTAGGGTTTGCATGGAATATTCACCGATTTTCGGGCGACTGGTTTAGTTTTCCTAACCATTCAGGGGGCTATGACAGTTGATGAAGCACGATGCCGAAAGCACAACGACTAAAGACCGCATCAGCGCGTTTCCAGCCATTGAAACAGCAGGTCGAGTTGGGGAGTGAGGATTATCTCGGTGCGGCGGTTTCGGGTGCGGGCCTCGTTCGATTTACCCTGTTCAAGGGGCAAATGTTTGCCACGACCGGCAGCGGTTATGCGATGGGGTTCAATTTGCGGGTTTTCAACAAGAATTTTTACAATACTTGTGGCGCGTCGCACGCTTAGATCCCAGTTCAAAGCATCGCCCCCCTGGTCGTCGGTATGACCTTCCACCATGATATTGATGTCTGGATTGCCCGCCAAAACCTTCCCCAGTTCCTGTATGGCTTGCCGCCCCCTTGGGTCTACATCAGCACTACCCACCTTAAACATGAGTTTTTCAGATAAAGAGACGTAAACCCTGCCGTTTTGCTCCCGCACGGTGAGTCCGCTCTCTTCAAAGCCAAGTAGGGCCTTACTTATCGTTTGTCTCAAATTATTGAGGGTTTGGGCCTGAGCGTCCATCATGCTTTGCATCTCTTGAATGCGTGCCTCGCGACTACGAACATCTTTTTCGAGCAGGACCAGATCTTCTTCCCTTTTTCTCAGTGTAGCTTCAGTTTCCCTTAGCTCTTTGAGCAATTGATCCTGTTCGGCTGCACTGCCTTTTCGCAGAATGTCAGAGGTACGCGCAAGTTCATTGTTTTGTTGATCGAGCTGTTCGATGCGCTGCCTGGCTGCCTTCAAGTCGCTATTGAGCCGCGCAGTATCGCGCATCAAACCCTGATTTACTTTCTGCATTGAATTGAAGCGTTGTTCCAATACATCTAATTGTCCGGTTAGCCGAATCTGTTTCGCTTGGCAACTGTCGTTGAGCGCCGCAATCGCTTGGTGACTGCGCTCCAGTTCCTTGTGCCGTTTAAGACCAACGCAGGAGGTCAATGGCCCCAAAATGGAAAGAAAAAAGAGGAAAATCCAAAAATTTTTCATGACAAATCTGTTATATAACATATTATTTGAATTATAATGTTGAATTACATTTTGAATGATGTAGCCGGAATAGCAAAAGAGTTTGATTGATCGAAATCAATAAAAGTCGTGTTGGTGTGGGTAGCGGATCATCCAGGCTTCCTTCACCATGCGAACCAACTCAGTGCGAAGTAATTCCATGCCCGTACGCATTCTCACGGATACGGATACAACCGGACCATGGTCAGAATTCGGTTGACCATGACCAATATCCCTGCCTTCAGGCCATGCAGCATCCGACGCAACATCTGAAGGGATCAAATCTATTTTGTTCATGACCGTGAGCATGGGCTTGTCGCGCACCCCCAAATCGTAAAGCGTCTGCTGAACCACATTCATTTGGGCAAGGTGTCCAGGGTGAGAGGCATCCACCACATGCACCAAAATATCTGATTCCCTGACTTCATCGAGCGTACTTTTAAAAGACTCTATGAGGTGATGTGGGAGTTTTCGGATAAATCCAACGGTGTCGGAAAGAAGAAAAGGGGTGAAGTCGATAACCACTTTACGGACGGTTGCATCGAGGGTGGCGAACAACAAATTCTCCGCCAAAACCTCTGATTTGCTGAGCTCATTCATCAACGATGATTTGCCCACATTCGTATAGCCAACAAGGGCCACGCGGATGACTTTCCCCCTGTTTTTCCTTTGGGTGATGTGCTGCCGTTCGATGTCGACCAATTTCTCCTTGAGCAGGGATATTCGGTATCGTATGTTACGCCGGTCCGTTTCAATCTCTTTCTCCCCGGGGCCCTTCATGCCAATCCCCCCTTTTTGTTTGCTGAGGTGGGTCCACATTCGGGTGAGGCGTGGGAGCAGGTACTCATGTTGCGCCAATTCGACCTGTGTACGGCTTTGCGCCGAACGGGCGCGGGAGGCGAAAATATCCAGAATCAATGTGCTTCGGTCTAGGATTTTAACACGAGCCTCCAAGAGGTCGGGATTGAATAATCGTTCGAGGTTACGCAGTTGTGCGGGACTTAATTCATCGTCGACCAACACCAGGTCGATGTGCTCCATCCGCACATACTCCTCTACCTCCTTAATTTTCCCCGAACCCAGGTAGGTGCGGGAATCGGGAGCAGGCAAACGTTGAACAAAGCGTTTTTGCACCGTTGCTCCAGCAGTTTTGGCCAAAAATGCCAATTCATCGAGGTGCTCACTGCATAAGGACTCCCCCAGTGATGGAATGATAACCCCGAGCATCACAGCAGTTTCGGGCAAGAGTGATGCTGTGGGCGAAGGGGAGGCTGGCTTTGCCATCAATCGACCTTCAAGTTATCGCCCCGCAGTTCCCTGAACCGCCTGCGGGCATCCACGGTGAACAAGCTATCCGGGTATTCTTCCAGCATTTTTTGATATAATTGAAGGGCCTCCTCAGATTTGCCCTCCCGCTCGGAAAGCCTGGCCAGTGCAATGAGGGCATCATCCGCCAGGATGTCTTTAGGGTGGTCTTTGAGCAGTGATTCATAACTGAGGCGTGCACCGGATAGGTCGCCGGTTTTTTCTTGTATGTTGGCCTTGCGAAACCAAATTTCATCGCGTAAACTATGCCCAGGCAGTTCAGTGAGCATGGAATCCAAAGCGCGAATGGCAGCATCATATTGTTGGCGCTTCATCATCAATTCGGCTCGGGCAAAATTCATGAGCGGTATTTGACTGGTATCAAGGTTATAATTATCGGCGATGAGGAGTGATAGCTCCATGGCGTCATTGGCAATTTTATGCGTCGTGCCCGCCTTTAAAATGTCGAGCTGTGCCTGCGCCCATTCAAACTCATAACGATAATAAGAGAGACGGGCGTTACGCAAACGGGCCTCCTGGCCAATCACGTCCTCGATATAGTCCTTATCGACCTGACCATAGAGCAACTGTGCCTCCCAAAGTTCATCAGTCAACAAAAATAAATCGGCCAGTTCCAATTTGGCTTCAGCGCGCTTGCGGGCATCTCCCGGGCCCGCTATGGCATCTTCCAGGAGCTGAATGCCCTCATCAAAACGACCCAATTCATAGGCGAGGATGTGCGCCAGGCCCTTTTTGAGGGGGAGGGCAAGGTTGGGGTGTCGAACATCGGTGATCACGAGCCTATATTCTTCCGCCAGTTGTGCCCACAATTCACGGTTTGCACGATCTCGTTCCAACATCAACTGCTTGTTTTCCAAACGGTTCATGCGGGCATCGAACCACACAGGAAGTGTAGGGCCAGCGTCAATTAGATATTGATATATCTGATCGG
>Ga0214923_10003016_pt1 | contig 21535 bp, 31 predicted proteins | sample LL1510_MetaG_FD_177993 | JGI IMG/M metagenome (GOLD analysis project Ga0214923, IMG submission 177993) | Freshwater microbial communities from Lake Lanier, Atlanta, Georgia, United States - LL-1510 | ecosystem: Environmental > Aquatic > Freshwater > Lake | place: USA: Georgia | collected...
CCGCTTCTTGACACAAATTTAATTTAGCAGCTGCATCAGCATACGATTCGCTATTCTTAAACACTTTCAATGCATCACTACAAATATAATTCTGCATGAAGATGTCCACCGTACCAAAAGTTTTTATTTTAGTTTGCAAATATTCATTGTTTGTTAATCTCTGCTTCCCAGTAACTAAGCACTTAAGAACAGGCATCTTAATACTATCTGACGCATTTGATTTAGATAATGATTGCTTGAGTCTTCGATTAATCTCATCTGCATCAAACATGAATTTATAATATAATATGAAGTTATTAGTGCAATAAAAAACCCCTGCACATTTCTGTACAGGGGTTTTAAGCTTAGTTGCTATTAGGCAACGTTGATATCAGCGTTGCGAAGAGCGCGCGTGAAATCACGGGCGTCAACTCTGCGGAAGCTACGAGCATGCTGATTAGACTGCTCGAGAACGCGAACGCGCTTGACGGTAAAATTACCGCTGCGGTTACGCTCAATCTTCGCGAAGAAGGTCTTCGGGCGCAAATTGCGACTGGTGTAATCGATCATTTGTACATCCTCCTTTCCATACTACAATAATAAACTATAATTTGTATTAATCAACTGTTTGTTTGCTGGCCTGTGCTTCATCTACTGTAAGTTTTTGAGGCTCAGGCAATAAAAACGCTTCATTACTCTTGCTGCTTCTGACGCTTTTGCGTTTATAGCCAACAAGAAAATATTCTTCTTTTTCATTAGATTTAATTATTGGTACTAAACGGCCCATCTTAATGAGCTTTTGAATTTTTTTGTATGATACTTTACCCATATTGTATATATTATATCTTGGCACCCACTATGCAATCAATAAATTCATCTTTGCTCATTTCTGTAAAAATACTCTTCTTAAAGCATGAATAAATGTCATCAACATTAAACCCTTCTTTTAAAGCATATGTGAGCACTTTGCTATTGAGTATGAAGTAACCAATATTATCAGTATTTCCATCTGAATAAATACCTACTGCCCCTACAATGCCTTTGCTGCTGACAATGTGAATAAAGTTATCTTGATACTGTTCATCAATAAACAAATCTACATTGTGAAGATTGGCAGCTTTCTCTAGCTCTACTGCTATGTCATGTAAAGAGTTCACAACTTGATAATGATAATATATTTTAAAATTTTATCAACAATTAATATTGTTTTTTTCTAAGCATATATTAAAATATACATATGCCTAAGAAAATTGCTAAAACTAAAACAACGTCTAAAGCTCAAACCATATTCATTCAAATTGCATCTTACCGTGATCCACAATTGCTACCTACATTGAGAGACTGCATTGCACGTGCCAAGTACCCAGAAAATCTACGTTTTGGCATATGCTGGCAACATGACAACACTGAGAGCATGGAAGAATTTACAAACGACAAACGCTTTCGCATTATAGACATACCGCATTTAGAGAGCAAAGGCACATGCTGGGCAAGAAATTTGATTCAGCAACAGTACAAAGGTGAAACATACACCATGCAACTAGACAGCCATCATCGCTTTGTACAAGATTGGGATGAAATTTTGATTGGTATGCTTAATCAGCTTAAAAAGAAGGGCCATAAAAAGCCATTGTTAACCGGCTATATACCTAGCTTTGATCCTGATAATGACCCTGCAGCGAGGGTGCAAACACCGTGGAAGATGAATTTCGATAGATTCATCCCTGAAGGTGCAGTGTTCTTTCTACCAGCATCTATTGACGATTGGAAAGAGCGTAATGAACCGCTTCCTGCAAGGTTTTATTCTGCACATTTTGCTTTTGCTGATGGTTCTTTCTGCAAAGAAGTACCTCATGATCCAGATTATTATTTCCACGGTGAAGAAATTAGCATTGCAGCTCGCGCTTATACATGGGGATACGATTTGTTTCATCCGCACAGAGTCGTTGTTTGGCATGAATATACTAGAAAAGGCCGACCCAAGCAGTGGGATGATGACAAGCAATGGGTAGACCGTAACAACAAATGTCATTTGAAAAACCGTAAGCTTTTCGAAATGGACGGTGAAAAAAGAGACATTGATTTCAGTGTTTATGGCTTCGGCAAAGTACGCACATTGCGCGACTATGAAAGATACTCCGGCCTATGCTTCAAAAAGAGAGGCGTACAGCAATATGTATTGGACCATAAGCTCGCACCAAACCCAGAAGTATACAAGACAGAAAAAGAATTTGAAGATTCATGCTTGAAGATCTTCAAGCATTGTATTGATATTAGATACGAGCAAGTACCAGAAAAGGATTATGATTTCTGGTGTGTAGCTTTTAAAGATAAAGAAGGCAAAGACCTATACAGGCGTGATGCTGACAAGGATGAAATTAATCGCATGTTTAATGATCCTGATAAGTATTGCAAAGTATGGAGAGAGTTTCATACTGAAGTATTGCCTTCTAGTTGGATTGTTTGGCCGCACAGTGTAGCTAAAGGATGGGCAGATCCTATTACCGGTCACTTGAGCCATAACATTGTCAGCTAATAAATAAAAATAATGAATATCACGGTTGCTCAATACTTCACGGATAATCTTCGTTATGGGCGATTTACCGAAAAGATAAACAAGCGTTATTGTGATATACATAATTATAATTACCATCTAGAAAAAAACTCATTCATGATTCGCACAGAATCTGAAGACAGAGACATAACATGGTTTAAACCAAAGTTTCTTCTGAAAGTTTTTGAGAAAACTAATGCAGATTACATATTGTTTTTAGATGCTGATGCAGTTTTTTGTGATCATTATAATTTTAGAATAGAAAATTTCATTATTCCTGATAAAGACATAGTTGTAACGGAAGATCATGGTCCTAGCAAAATTAATGCTGGTGTGTTTTTACTAAAGAATACGCCATTCACTAAAGAGATTTTACAGAGATGGTGGGATTATGGATACAGACGCCCAGATCTTAAACGTGCACTGTGGCATGATCAAACATGTTTCGGTCTCTTGATGGATGAATTAGGCAGCGTTGCAGACGAAAAAATTAAAATCATAAGTAACCGCACATTAAATTGGAGAGAACCTTTTGATAATGCATTTGTATTTCATGCATTTGCTTATGGCAATCTGCCTAACAGAAGAATTGACAGTGTTTATGCTAGATTTTTTGAAAATGAATTTACTTTTGAAACTTTGCAAGAACTAGCTATTCGTCACCCAACTGATAAGAACTGGCTACACAACTATTACAACAGAATATATGAAGATGCATTCGCACCTATAAGAGACAAAGTTAAGAACATTTGCGAAATCGGCATTGACAAAGGAGATAGTCTCAGAATAATGAAATCCTATTTTAAGAATGCAGAAATATTTGGATATGATATCAACTCTGCACTACTCTTCAAAGAAGATAGAATCAATACAGCTATCATGGATCAATCTGATCCTGCTGAATTAGACAGATTTCTTAATGAACATCATGACAGAGAATTTGATATAATTATTGATGACGGTAGCCATAGAATGTACGATCAACAAATTACATTAGCTAAATTATTTCCCAAAGTAAAACAAGGCGGGTTGTTTGTATGCGAAGATCTGCACACATCGCTTGAAGCTAAGATGGAGAGCAAAAAAATATTTCAATGGAACACAATCAAACCAACTAATGTGACTACATTGGATTTACTTCTTTGCTATCAAAACACTGGACGCATTCTTTCAGATGCAATAACAGAACAAGAAGCAAATTATTTAACTGCCAATATAAAGGAAATTAAAATTACTAACGATAACCCGGAGAGTATAACAAGTATCATATACAAAAAATGAAAACGTTTGTTGTATATCACTGCTTTCTAGTTAAAAATTGGAAATCTCTTGTTATTGAGCAGCTTTCAAGAATTAACAATAGCGGGCTTTTAGCTAAAGCAGACAAGTTATATTGTATTGTTGTAGATCTGTACAATAAGCGCGAAGAATTTATTGAAGCAACCAAATTTTTCCCTAACATTGAGTATGAGTTTTACAATCAAAATGCATATGAATTGTACGCTATTACAAAGGTTTGGGAACTAGGTCAGCAGCATGATTGTAAGGTTTTGTATCTTCATACTAAAGGTGTTTACAATGATTATGTTAAAGTAGATAAAGATGCAGTGTGTGACTTAAAGGTATCATCTATTAGAGATTGGAGATTGATGCTAGAACATTTTTGTATTGATAAATGGGAAGAGAATTTGAACAGATTAGAATTGGTTGATATGGTAGGTTGTTCCTGTAACAGTAATTGGTGGTGGGGTAATTTTTGGTGGGCTAGATCAAGCTATTTAAGAACATTAGAAAAACCAGCAAACTCAACACGCTGGGGATATGAAGCATGGGTTAATGAAAGAGGATTAGCTTCGAAATTTGAACACCACCATTTAAATTTTATTCCTTACTTTACAGACTACCCTGAAGTCTTTTACAAAGACGGTCAACATTTGAAGTATAAAGATCAAAAATTAATTGTGCACAGTGCTTTGTATGGTAATAACGGTGTTCAATTAGATGAAGGGTGGGAAGAAGCAGAACCTACATTCAACAATGTTATTGATATTGTTAGAAAAAATTTACAAGAAAACAACAACAAATTTATAAGCCTGTCTGTGAATAATGATCCCATGGGTGGAGACCCTATATTCAAACGAAGAAAAGGACTCTTTATAAAATATAGTTTTGAAAACGAGCCTGACAAAATCTACAACTTACACTGCGCTGAAGGAAACAGATTGCTGTTTCCCTGGTTTAATGTTGCATGAGAATTTTATTTACAATAGTTTGTCTTAATAGTGCTCCTATGGATCAATTGAAACTGTTGATTGATTCAACCAAAAAAAAATTCTTAAAGCAACACATGGTTGAAATAAAAATTATTAGCAACAATCGTATTATGTATCCTGGTACGGAAAATTTAATTATAAAAATAAATGATAACATTAAAAATGAAAATTACTATCAACTCTACAAAGTATTAGCTCTTAATTATATTAACTTGGACCACTATGATTATGTTTTTGTGAGCGACATTGATCAGATGTTTATTAATGAAGTGGTAGATTCTGATCTTCTGTTGAACAAATTATGTATTATGGAGCACTTTTATAAAGACTTAAGAACAGCAGATAACATGAAACATTGGTCAGATGTAATTACATTTGATGACAGAGAATCTAAGCATACTATGGGTAATTTTTATGGTGGTCCAATTAGTATAATTAAAGATTTTCTACAGTATGTGAACAGTTACTGGGAAAAATACAAAGATCATGTTTTTGCACCTGTAGGTCTGTTCTGCAAATATCCAGAAGAGGTACTATTAGTTAAATACATCAAAGAAAAAAATCTTCAAGAACATAGAATTCCAAGCAGCATTAATTTTATTAACCCTGCGTTCATGACCAACATAAACGCATTTGGCAATCTGTATGAACATTTGGACAGCTTTAAACTGATACATAATATAAAAATTGATATGGAAGGTGCAGAGAAACTGTATAAAATACGTTGTGAATCCTAACATTACAATTGTTACCGGGTTATGGGATTTAGGCAGAGGCCAGTTGGACGGCTGGGCAAAGCGAGATTTTCAGCAATATAAAGACAGGTTTTTTGATTTATTAAAATGTGATGCACAAATGTGTATCTGGATCCCAAAAGATTTAGAACAAGATGTGCTTGCTATAAGAGGCAACAAGCCTACAAAAATCTACATTAAAAATGTAGAGGATTTTAAAACCTGGTTTCCATTTTATGACAAAGTTCAGGAAATTAGAAATAACCCTGAATGGCGTCATTTTGCTGGCTGGTTAGCTGAGTCTCCACAAGCTGCACTAGAATTCTATAACCCGATGATGATGAGCAAAATGTTCATGGTCAATGATACCACAATTTACAACCCCTTTAAATCACAATATTTTTTCTGGATGGATGGCGGACTCACAAGTACAGTAAACACTGGATATTTTTTAAATGACAAGGTTTTAGATAAACTAGATTCATACTGTTTAGAAAATGGAAACAAGTTTGTACACATAACATATCCATACACCTGCAATGAAGAAATACACGGATTTGAACGCAAAGCCATGGCTGCCTTTTGTAAGACAGATTATGTTGATTATGTTGCACGCGGTGGTTTCTTCGGTGGCCATAGACAGAGAATCAATGAATTAAACGCTCTTTATTATGGCGTACTAAATGACACAATGTCTAAAAATTTGATGGGTGCAGATGAATGTCTGTTCACTATCTTATGCCATCAACATCCAGATAAAATTCACAGGTTTAATATTGATGGCAACGGTCTTGTATGGCCATTTTTCGAAATGCTCAAACATTATGTACCTGCTGATAATTTATTTGACCCCGATAAAATTGCTTTGTATGTCATAACATACAATTCCCCTGAACAGTTTGAAGCATTAATTCAAACATATTTAAAGCACAAAGATTTTATTACTAATACTGAAAATTATCTCCTAGATAATAGCACAGATAAAAGCACTGAAGCTCGTTATGAGGAGCTGTGCGAAAAATATAAATTTACGCGCATCACGAGAAATAACATAGGCATTTGCGGTGGAAGACAATTTATTGCTGAACACTTTGCTGGTATTGACGCTAAGTATTATATTTTTCTTGAAGATGATATGAATCTCGTTGACCCCAATGTCACCGGCACTTGTTCATCTGGGTTTGCAAGATTTACACCTAACTTGTTACAAAAAGTAAAAGCAATAATGGAAAAAGAAAATTATGACTTCTTGAAGTTCAGCTTCAAAGAGTTTTTTGGAGATAATAGCACTCAATGGGCTTGGTATAATATACCGCAGCGAGTTCGCGATGAGGTATTTCCTGAAAAAAATGTATTGCCAGAACACGGCTTTGATCCTAATGCGCCGAAACTTACATTTAAAAATATTAAAAATATAGACGGCTTAGCTTATGCAGATGGTGAGGTATATTATTGCAACTGGCCTCAAATTGTATCAAAAGCAGGCAATCAAAAATTATTCTTAGATACAAAATGGAATCACCCGTATGAACAAACATGGATGTCGCATTTCTTTCAAGAGACCAGAAAAGGATTGATACATGGAGCAGTATTGTTACTGTCTCCTGTAGAGCATCATAGATTCAAACATTATCCTCGAGAAGAGCGTCGCGAAAATTAAGGTCCTTCTTCTGGCGGTATTTCAGGCTCTGGTGGTGCACTATAAGGTGGTATAGTTAGTGTACCACCGCTTTGAGCGTTAATTGTTCTGTTACTTGCATCAGTTACTTGAACTTCTAGAGTATAAGTCGCTGTAGTTACGCATGTGCCACTATTGTTGTCTAGACCCACATTACAGGATGTGTCAAACGGTGAATTATGTTCTTTGCCTGCACAAGGATTAGAGCTTACAAATGTATAGGTATAAGTGTATGGTTCTGTTCCACCTGAAGCTTCTGCGTTCCATGTCAAATAAGTGAAACCAGTGCCATCCGGATTCGATATCGTCTGCTCACTACCCGGTATAATATACAGATTTACTGACATGGGGTTTGCTGCTACTGTTGGAGTCTGAGTAACTGTAGCGGTTATTGTCGATGTAACTGTGGGTGTAACTGTGCGTGTAGGTGTAACAGTTCTTGTAGGTGTCACAGATTGCGTAGGTGTAACTGTTTGAGTGTTTGTAGGTGTTGCAGTCGGTATAGGTGTACTAGAAGATGTGTTTGTAGGTGTATTTGTAGAAGTTTGTGTTAAAGTGCTTGTTTGAGAAATTGTAGGTGTCATGGTCGATGTTAAAGTAGGTGTGTTAGTCGGTGTTGGCGTCTGCGTCAACCCTGCAGGTATCGTATCTGTTACTGTGTTTGTAGGTGTTTGTGTTGAGGTATTAGTGGGTGTCGGTGTTTGTGTAGCGGTTCTTGTTGGTGTGTTTGTATTAGGAAATCCTGATGTCAAAGTTACTGTTTGCGTAAGAGTTATAGAAGGCGTTGGTGTCTGCTCAGATGTAGCCGTATTTGTTACTGTAGCAGTTACTGTAATAGTAGGCGTGAAAGTAGGTGTAGGAAGAGGAGGAGTAGGAGTTGGAGTGACTGTTCGAGTGGCTATTGGTGTTGGTGAATTTGTCAAAGAAACAGTTAATGTAGCAGTAATTGTAGGTGTAGGGGTAACTAGACCAGGTGTATTTGTAGGGGTTTTTGTAGGTAGAATTTTCTCTGGAACATCATCTAAATCAAACACTTTCATTTTAAACAAGTGTTTAGACTTGTTTGAAGCATTTGCATTTACCCTAAAAGGAAAGGCCATATAATTTATTTAATTGAACAACAGTAAAATTCATTATATAATACATGCATGAAAACTAAGCTTCTCATTGAACTGCATTATGGACAAAAATTTAAAATTCCTGGTTTGGAAAATTCATACAGAAATCTTTCTCTCAAAAGAAATACAGACTGTTCTGCACAAATAAATGGTCAAAGATGTGTTGAAATCAGCGGTGCAAAGAAATGGTTAGATATTCCTGCAGGATACACAATATCACCTTATACTGTTGTTGAAGTAGCTGATTAAACCCCAGATGGGGTCGGGGTAACTGTTCTTGTAGGGGTTGGTGTAGGAGGCCGAGTTGGCGTAGGTGTTGGAGATCTTGTAGACGTAATAGTAGGAGTAGGGGTAGGTTTTCTTATAGGTCTTATACTAAAGAAATGTTTCGATTGCGGCATCTAATTATTTATTTCAAAAATAAATATATAAAGATGAATCTACCTGTAGAAATACCTGAAGCCTTGCAATTCAAAGAGGTTAAAGAAGAATACCCTACTATATTTGGCTTCAACACAACTAATCGAGTTGCGGCAAAAGCTATTGATATCATTTATTGGATTATTATAGGAGTAGCTTTATGCTTTGCATTTCATGCATTAAACATCATCTTAGCCACATGGAATTGGTTTCTTGTGTTTTTAGTGAGTCTAGGGGTTGTTGGCCTACCATATTGCATTAAAATTATATTATTTGGTAGAAAAGAGTTCAGTCATAAATCAGCGCTGCTTTGCTTTGCATTGAGCATATTGCCTGCTACATTTGATTTTGCTGGCATTTATGCAGAGACAGGCTTAATAGATAGCTTGAAAGAAAGTAAATCAAGAATTATTCAACAGCTAAATTCCTTTGAAGCTGATAGCAAGAAAGCAGTTCAAGAAGAAGAATTAGCTATAAAAGAACAAGAACAAGAAGAATTAGCGCAATTAGAAATGAGCGCAAACAGACAATATGCAGAGGCATCAAGAAAATTAAATGAAGCTAATCAAAAAGTTATTGATGAAAAAACTGGTGTAAAAGCTGACTTTTCAACGGGTAAAGTTGGTGAAGGACCTAGAGCTAAAGAACTACAAGCTGAAGTTAGAAGGTTGCAGAGCGAACTCTCTATAGAAAAAGAAAGCGCAGACAAAGCTTTAGAAACCAAACGAAATAAACTTACAGCATCAATAAACGACAGAATTAAAAAATTAAAAGATACAAATAAAATGCTAGAATCTAGTCTTATAGATATTCGTACAAAGGTTGCAGACGCCTCTTCATTTAAAGATTTAGAAATATTAACAATTAAAGCTAATGCACTTGTATCATCAATTGCATCTAAAAGCAATACAGAATACAAGCCGGTAAAAATAGAAGAGTCTGATAACATATTTCAACTTTCTTTTGGTGCTCTTCTCAGATTAGACATAACTGCTGCAGTGTGCTTCTTTATTGCTTTCATGATGGAAATGGTTGATATTCTAATTGTGTATGTGATGAGAAATGATTTTAAGAAAAAACATATAAGACATGAACCGATTAAAAAAGTAGAACCCAGGATAAAACCTGTGCTTTTTCAAAAGGTTTACAATGAATTTCCTGTAGAAAAACCGCATAAAACCTATTCTGGATATTAATTTTAATAAATATATTATATGGCCGGTAATGCGCGTTTTCATAATAAATGGCACAGAAAAGCCCACCACTCTATTGCATCTGAAGGATATCCAGATTCGGCAACAGATCCAATAGCCTCTGCATCTGAACCATTCAAAGGCGAATTTGTATTACAAGACACATTATCAGCTCTAGGAGATGCAACTTTTGCAAATGATATTTATGTGTTTGGTAACACAACAGTATTTGGCAATTTAACAGCATTAGGTGAAACTACAAGAATAGATACATTAGTCACAACAACTAGCGCATTGTCTGTGTTTAACCATGGTACATTTCCCGCGCTAACTGTAAAGCAATCTTCTGTTAATAACCCTGTAGCGAGATTTATTGCAGAGGATGGCGCTGCTCTTGTGATTGAAGGCAAAGGAAACATCGGTATTAACACCGGTGTTATTGATCCTTTCATCGGTGTATCCATCAACACTACATTAAGTTCTGCTTACCCCCTAAGCGCTACAGCTGTAGACGGTTTGTTTCACAGTTTTGAAGGCAGTGTTTCAGAAGGATCATCAAAAGCTACAGGAACCAATTCACATGCAGAAGGTGTAAGCTGTTTAGCGCAGAGCACAGGATCCCATGCAGAAGGATCACAAACTGTATCGCACGGAATTGCTAGCCACGCAGAAGGCTCTGGCACACAAGCAACAGAAGATGCATCTCATGCAGAAGGGTCCAACACAACCGCATCTGGAGTTGCATCGCACGCTGAAGGTGTAAGCAACACAGCATCAGGAAATGCATCGCATGCACAAGGCTCATTTAATCAAGCGATAGGTGATTCTTCTAGCGCACAAGGTTCTTACAATGTTGTGAGAGGTGCAGCAGGAACAGCAATTGGTGTCAACAATGTCATCGAAACAAGTGCTGAAGGCGGTGTAGCTATAGGAAAAGAAAATCTTGTAATTGGTAAATACAGCACTGCAATTGGATCCAATGCAAAAGTTGGCCATGAACAAGCTTTTGTTTTTGCATCTAATGATAAAAACGATTTTCAGAGCAATTCAGTTGGAGATCATACATTCAATGTTTTTGCATCTGGTGGTATTAATTTGTTTGATAGTGTCACAATAGGTGACCCTGCCAGCGCAACATTTTTTGTAATTACCACTGCAGGCTACATGGGCATACATACAGATGACCCTACTGAAGCATTGACAGTAGGAGGTAATTTGAGCGCAAGAGGTTGCTTGAGTGCATTTGCCCCTGCAGGCATGTACAACAGATTTGGAGGAGGATCAATGTTTGATTCTATTTCAGCTAAATCTCCAAATTATGAAACTCTAGTAGTACGTGGCATTTCTGCTGTATCTACAGACACTTCATACAACATATTAAGAGGAACATTTGGTATTAACACTATTCCATTGTCAACCTTCGCATTACATGTAAGGGGCGGTAATGTTAGAATTGACGGTGTAGATTATTCTGCAAGACCTGGCTTCAACGGTATTACATATGATACAGATGGTCAATCTTTATTTGATTTGAGATCTGGTGCTCCTGATGCAAATTATTGCTTGAGTATTGCCAGTTCTGGTTTAGGAAATTTCATGAAATTCTTCGGAGGACGAAGAAATGATTCTCAAGCATTCATAGCTGTCAGAAAAAACCAACCGTTAAGATTTGTAACATTTGACGATTTCTTTGGAACCAATTTTACAGAACTTTGTAGAATTGGCGCCAACGGTAATTTTAGCATAGGAACAGGCACAGGGGGTATAGATCGTGAAGGTCCAGAGAAGTTATCTGTATGTGGAGGGATATCTGGAAGTGGTAATTTGTTTATAGATGGTAATGTTACATTAGGATTAAATAACACAAGAACAGTAACAGTTCGCTCCGGGCCAGTTAGCTTAATAAATGCTACTAATGCTCTTGACGCACTTGAATTTGGTCAAGGCGCAACATCAGCTAATTTATATACACCTCTATCAGATACTTTGAGAACAGATGACAGTTTTGTTGTTGATAGAACATTAACAGTGAACAGAGATTCTACTCTAGGTACAGCTAACACAGCCATCAATGTTATCAGAGGAACTGTGCGTATAGCAGACAGTTCACAATCTAGAGGAATCAATTTTAGTTCAGATAATGCAACATATGATACTAATCTTTACAGATCAGCAGCTGATACACTTAGAACTGATGATAATTTAATTGTCGATTTATCACTCTCTGTTAACGGTAACACAACACTAGGAAATGCAAACACAGATACAAATACTTTAAGAGGAATAGTTCGCATAGCAGACAGCTCACAAACAAATGGTATCAATTTTAGTTCAGATAACGCAACATATGATACTAATCTCTACAGATCGGCAGCTGATACACTCAGAACTGATGATAATCTTATAGTTAATTTAGCTCTTTCTGTTAATGGTGCATCCAATCTAGGCGATGCAGTATCAGATGTTACTACTATCAGAGGTGTACTAAATATAGGCGATTCATCCTCAACTACAGGAATTCAATTTGGAAATAATAACACAAATTATGATACTAATTTATATCGATCTGCTTCTGATACCTTAAAAACTGACGATAATTTTGTTGTACAACAAGGGTTTTCTGTCAATGGCAATTCCACTCTAGGAGATGCTAGTACTGACACAAACACTTTAAGAGGCGTAGTTCGCATAGCAGACAGCTCACAAACAAATGGTATCAATTTTAGTTCTGATAACTCAGTATATGATGTAAATTTATATAGATCTGCAGCAGATACTCTTAAAACAGATGATAATTTTGTAGTTGGTTCTCTCGCTGTTGGAACAAATAATTCTGTTGTTATTCATAACGCTGGTAAATTAGAGCAACGTAATATCAACCCTATTGTTTGGGGCACATCTACACCTCTATTAAGCGGGCAAAATACAACAGCAAACAAGATTTTAAAAGCTTTAGATTCTAACAACACCACAGCAATCAACAGTTCGCTAGAAGATAATGGAACTGAAGTGTACTCAGCTACCAAATTAACAGTTCAAGGTTCGCTTAGTTCTTCACAGGGCATTACAGCAGCTAACATTGAACTCAAAGGCGCCTCTGTAATCTCACCTACCACAATTACTGACTCCGGTGAAGTGTTATTGTTAAATATTAATGGCACAACTAGAGCTATTAGATTATGGAGCTACACAGTATAACATGAAAATTTATAATAATAATGAAGTAATTTTTTCTGCAGAAAATGGTGTCATTATTCAAGATAGCCAGGCAAAGCAGTGGCGACTGGCTGTAAATAATTCTGGAGTATTAGCTGTTCAGGTTGTTACTAACACTCCAACCCCCACACAAACCCCAACATTGACACCCACTCAAACAGTTACCCCCACACAATCTGTTACACCTACACGCACAGTTACCCCTACTAACACCCCAACACGGACAATGACACCGACTGTTTCAGTAACACAATCTGTTACACCCACTCCTACTAACCCTGTGAATAGCAATGTAAAAGTCAGCGGGGTAACATCATACCCCGTTAATAAAAACCCTAACGGGATATACACAGTATTTACACCAGGTCCTAAAGGCTATTATTCATACACCAATCCTAACAGCAACACATTTGATGCATTTTGGGATTCAATTACATCTTCATGGATGGTTCTAGGGCCGGACGGGCAGATATTAGGTTCTTCTGATAATGTTGATTACCCATGGCTTGTGCTCAACTGGACTCTGTATGATTTTAACTACAGCGGCTCACCAGTCATTACTCAAGCATAACATCATGGAGCTGCTGGGATTTGAACCCAGGTCTTAAATAATTTCATTTACAAGCGCTACAAGTTTATCTTAGTTGAGATTCTGAATGAGAAAAACTAAGCTAAGCTCATTCTATATGATAATTTTATATGCTTGGCAGATAATTATCAGAACACACCAAGTCAAGAACCTGTGACACGCCTCATTTTACTGGTTCCAACCTACAATGAGACGATCGAGCATTAAACTAGCTCGAGTTCGGCTTCCGAGTTTTCAAAGCCAAACTGTGCAAGCACAGCGTCAGCTTCCTCTACACTCATGGCCATGTCGAAGTTGTCTTCGGCATTTAATAGAGTTTGCTATTTTATACTGGAATGCCCCAGTACTTGCTCTTGCAAACCACACTATTCAATCGAATCCATTCAGCCCCATGTCAATGAACTACAATTAATTATGCTGGAAACAATACAGAATTCAAGTAAATAATTACATGTCAGTAACCAGTGTATTAATTTGCGCAGCAGTATTTCTTTATATTTTCTATCTAAGAGAACGGTTTAAAGATTAATCTTTATCTAAGTAATCTTTTATTTTACCTACTAACGCCTCTCTCCTCAGTCTCTGTCGCCTTTCAAGTACAGTTACTAATGTTGCAACAGAAAGAGGAAAGAAAAATCTCAAGAAAAATTGCATGTGATCTTGTTTTGTAAGCTGATCAAAATATGTTGTATATAATTCAACCATTCCGTACAACGTCCAAAACATAGCAGGCCCAAACAAACACCAAAAAACTAAGTTATAGCTTTTGTTAAAATGTTCTTTTATGCGCTGCAGCATAAAATTACTTAAGCTGCTACTGTTAATTTATAAGACTTTTTAAAATTTTATTTACTGTATCGTCAAAAGACTCCTTAACATTAATATGCAACGCAGCAATTTGCTTCTGCGCAGCTTTTCTAGATGCATGAGAACCAAATGTTTTCGACCCTTCTTTCTTTTTGACTTGAAACTTATTTCCAGATTTAACAATTTTGTAAGGCATAAAAATATTTATAGTTGCACCTTGTTCAATTCATGTTATAATATATGCAAGATCATATTAATTGTTTGGTGGTTAGAGTTTAGCTATTGTGATCTAGCGGCTCTCATATCCAAACAAACGTTTTTCGGTGTCGTTGAAACCGCTATTTTTATGATACAGTATGACGCTGCTGTCAGATATTTAGAAAAAAAAGATTTTAAAAAATCCGCTCAGAGTGCGTTTCATATCTTAATTGTAATTGGGTTCTCGCTTTTCGCTATTATATTGTTGATTATCAATCTAATATACAAGTAAATAATGCTTGATATTACTATAAATACATATAATATATGATTATGAATAACCTCAAAATACTAACTCTTATTGCGCTATTCAGTGCATGTACTCTACGTGCTGACACTGCAAAGTGCGATGAATCAGATGAACTTACTGCAGAGCAAGGCTTTGCCGCTGCTGGTGACCTTGTTGTTGTACGTCCAATTGCTGCTGCAACTACTGTAGCTGCATTTGGAATCTTTGCAGTTGTATCTCCATTTGCGGCCATGGCAGATGCTGTACCGGAAGTGTGGAACACATTAGTTCAAGAGCCTGGTGAGTATACATTTACTCGCGATTTAGGCGACTGGTCTAAATAACATTTGCGGGGTAGAGCAGTTCGGTAGCTCGGCTGGCTCATAACCAGTAGGTCACAGGTTCAAATCCTGTCCCCGCGAAAAAAACATTGCATTATTCGGAAAAACATTTATACTTACACCATGAGTAGCGCGCCTACACCAACACCTACTAAAGAAGAACTTCCCGCGCCTATTGTAACTATTTTAAATGGTTCTCTTGGCGGTAGAACAGGCAACACCAACAATTTGTTACAAAAAGTAAAACGTATTATTCATAAAGAAGATTCTAGAACAAAGATTAATCTTATTCATTTGTCGCCTCATTTTGATTGGATCAAGGTGAAGCGCAACATTAAAAAGAGTAACATTCTTATTTTCTGCACAGGTACATATTGGGATTCTTGGGGCTCTCCCATGCAGCAGTTATTTGAAAAAATGACGCAAATAGAAGGTAAAAAGCATTTGCTTGGCAAACCTGCTGGCGCCATAGTAACTATGCATTCTGTTGGCGGTAAAGAAGTGTGCTCAAGAATTTTAGGTAACCTAGTAGGCTTAGGCTGTACCATACCTCCTTTTACTGGCTTTGCATATTCATATGCTGATCATGTTGCACATAAAAAGAGAACAACAGGAAATCGCTTGCTAGATGATGTTTGGCATATCAAGGATCTTGAAGCATTTGTACACAATTTGTTTGTATCGCACTACGGTACAAAAGATTATACTGTTTGGGATTATCTAGATACAGAGGCGCTTGATCCGACTTACGTTTGGTTGAAGTAATTAAATATTTCGAGCAAACCAAACTTCAAAACCAAACCCTAATAAAACTATTTTAAATATATAGCCATATTCATAAGAAGAAACAGTAAATGCTGTTTGAGCTGAAATAGTAAAATCTAAATCTCCATAATAACCATCACGCACAACAACAACCTCAGGAACATAAACTGTCAGTGCTACATGTGCAGGTTTTTGAAAACTCACTGTTTTTAATTCAGGACCGATTCTCATCGCAATTCACCAATCTGCTTGAAAGGTATCGGCTTACCGTTAGCATCTTCTACAAGCATGTCATCTACATGACCTGACATGTAATTACCATGTCCTTCTCTGCTGCCATGGTACCATGCAGGCTTAACTTCTTTATCACCCAAGTAACGCTTTCTTAAGAAAGATGTTTTGTGACCTGGAGAACGGCCTCCAGCTTGTGGATTCGTTTTAGATACTGACATACAATTACTTACTCAACGCTCTCTTTAGTACAACTATGAGTTTTTTGATAGAATTTTGATCTAAGATCATTTCATCATTGAAGGGTTTGCCTGTTTTAAACAAATTGTATGTGTATCTAAGTTTGGTTAAAAATGACATTTTTTTAGGGTTCAGACCTCTATTAAAAATAGAAAAGTATAATTCTTGTTCATTTTTATATTTTACAATGTACAAACCTTCTGTAGAACAACTACACACAATGAACTCTTCAATAGGCTTGCTCATAAAACTATTTAATTTCCAATTCTTCAAAATCACCGTGTTTATTAGTAAAGAAAACTCTCTTGAAATTTAAAGGCTTAATAAAGCTCAAACACCCACTGCAAGGCATACTAAAATCAATTTCATTTCTACGGTTCACCCGGGTATTGACAAGCACTAAACCATCACACTCTTCTTGACCTAATTTAATAACTGCGCTCAACTCTGAATGTGTACCTACAACATTGTTAATAGGATCATTCTTTTTGTTAACAAAATTTAATTTTAAATTAAGAGGGTGAGTTTTTATAGAGTTGAAACCTATAGAGAGTATTCTTTTTTTGTGTAATATAAAAGAAAAATGCCTGCATCTTTGATCAGAAGGATGCTTAGGGGCCATAGCTAAAGAAATTTCTTTTAACTTTTTAAATTTCATTAAAATTATTTTGTGTTAGGTGTAATAAAGCTATAAAAATATGTAAAGTCATTTTGTAGCAATAATTCTAAAGGAGGTCTGTTTCTAAAAGATTTATTCGGGATTGAAAGCCATAAATCCAATTCATCCCCAATAGATTCTCTTAATTGATTATATATCTTTTTCTGCTCTTCCGTTAATTCGTAAGTCATAAAAGTAATAATAAACTGCTGCAGATAAACCAGCTAGTAAAAACACACACAGGTAGCCTGCATATGCAACAACCCAAAAAGGAAACAGTACAATACGCTTTAATGAGCTAAAATCATTTAGACCACAGTTTTTATCTATTGCATCAATCATGGATATTTGTAGATCTTCTTACCTTTCTTTACTGCATAATTGCGAATTTCTTTATTTGGTTCTTTATTGCACCAGTTTATGTCTTCATAGTTCTGTTTAAACTTCTTACTGAAGCAACTACGGGGTTTACTGCCTTTACCAGCCATATCATTATTATATATTATTCTTATTATTTTACAACATTTATATTCGGCATGACTAAATAATTACATGAAATTGAATATCAATGTCACAAAAAAAGACATTAGATATGGCAAACAAGCTGAACCAGCTGGTTGCGCAATTGCTCGCGCACTAGCTAGAAATAAGAGTATTGTCAAGATGTCAGTTCTTCCTGACAGCACTGTTATTACTATGAAACATGGTAAAAAGTTCAAAACATTGGCAGCGCGTAATCAATCCAGCGTTACAAAATTTATTAAAGATTTTGATAACGATGAGAAGGTTGAGCCTTTCAAGTTCTCGTTGAGCTTCAGCACTGTTTCTACATCTAAAGCATATACTTCAGTAATTTAAGTATATGAAAATAGCGGTTGCGGTTGGTTCCGGTTCAGGAACCAAAGAAGAAACTCTAGGATTACAAAACGCTAGCTTTAGAATTGTAAAATGTTTAAAACAAAATAAAATCGATTCTTTTATTCACAAAGTTAATGAACTAGAAATAAGTGTGCCTGAATGCGATGCTGTTTTTAATTTGTGCGATAATGATTACGGTAAAAAAGATTCTTTTATATCTTACACATCTTTATTAGAAAAAAATAAAAAACCGTACACAGGAAATAAATTAAATTGTTTCAAGAAAACAAACAATAAACTTACATGGTCGTCACATTTATCTGTTGCAAAATATCTACCATTCAGAACAGATTTGCTTAATGAAGCCGGGTTTATGGATTGTAAATTTATAATTAAACACAAATATAACCATGGATCGCTTTCTCTTCCTAACAAATGTGTTTTTAATAAAGTGAATGATAAAGTAAAATCTCTGCTTAATTCAGGCAAGTTTTATTGTGAGCAGTTTATAAACGGTCCTGAGATATCTGTAGCCTATTTACCAGGCTTTAAACCTATGTACGGTATTAAAGATCTTGCAAATGAAAAGATTTTAGATTTTAATACTAAGTGGAATGGAAATATAGCAACTAAGCTTTTAAACTTAACTCACGACGATGAGCAGTACATTAATAATATGATTGCAGATATTAAAAAAAGTTTTAATATAACAAGTTACATGCGTTTAGACTTGCGCAAAGATAATAACAATTTTTATTTAGTTGATATCAACCCAAACTGTTCATTAGATGAAGCTGGTAGCTTTTTAAAAATATTAAACCTTAATAATATCTCATATAGTGCCACCATTAAAAATATTTTGTTTAATGATTTAGGTATATAAAATTCGCATCCCTAAAAGAATGAAATCCGAAAGGTTGTTGTTCTGAATTTTTATAATATACTTCTCTACTAAATTTATTTGCTACCTGCTCTGGCGCAAAAGTATAACCATCATTAATCAAGTCATCATAATACATAGTAGTAATAATTGAATCTTCTAAATACAAATTATCACGGTTAGGGACAAACGGTTTGTTGTTTTTGTTAAAATATTCTAAAAACCGTTTAGTTCTCAGACTAAACCCACCATTACCCACTTTACCTGATGGCCAGGGTGCACCTATGTAATCATACATGAGAAATTCATCAGACCATTTATCTGGGTTAACTACCCACCCATCATGTTGGGTGATCAAACAATATTCTGTATCAATATGATGAAACAATTCATACATTATAAAATATGAATAGTCTTTAGAGCTAGTGATAGGATTTACACCTATTATTTCAATTTCGTTATCAGGCTTAATTAATTTACTAGTGAACAGTTTTACTTTATTAAATGTAATGTGCTTTTTAGAGTTGTTTAAGCTTTTGAACGTATCTGCAATCTTAATATCAGATGCAGCTACTAAAGTTACATTATTTAGAGTCATCATCAGAAGGAACTATATTAATATATAATTTAGTATATGTAGCCTTGCTACCTCTTCCTTCTTTAGCAAGCTTACCTTCCAATACAAGTTCTCGCAGCAGGAAGCTGGCTTTTGATGCATCTAAATTGAACTTTCCGATAACGCTTGTAAGATTAATCTCATCTAAAGCTAATATAGCCTTTTTGATATTAGCCTTGGTAGGCTTATTATCTTCATCATCTGAATCATGTACAACAGTAGAGAAATTGTAACCTGAATATTCAATGTAACATTCAATGTCAATTGCAGGGCCAAAGCGATTTTTGCTCAGCACAATTCTACGAGCGTTAGCTTCAGCATCTTTAACAGGTTCAATGCTCATAGTAACATCCACTGCATGTAAGATCAATGAGCTGCCTTTGATTTGACCGGTTTTTGTGTTGTGACAAATAATAAACACAGTACATTCAGTTTCTTTTGCGCGTTTAACAAGCTTTTCAATGCAATACTTTTCTAGAGCGCGCCCGGCGAGTTTGCCAGCTTCAAGCCCTTGAAAAGAATCAACAACAAGTACATCCAAATCATCCATGAACGAGGAGATTGTATCAATATTATTCTCGTTACATAGCTGAATATTAGCTACATTCAAGCGCTTACAAGTCATAGCGATTTGTTCAATTGACTCTTCAGATGAACAATATCCTACTCGTTTACCATTTAAAGAAAGCCCTTCAAGCATTTGAAGCATGAGAGTGGTTTTACCTAAACCAGCTCGCGCAGTTAAGGTAACTGAACTACCTGGTAGAATACCATCACCAAACAAGGCATCAACCTCTTGAATATTGGTCTTCATTCGCCTGAAAAACACTTCAGGTATAACTACATCTGACACTTTAACAAACTTTGTTTTGTCTAATTGCAAATTCATATTGTCCATATATTGTACCTGATTTTTCAAAAAGTGAAAGCTAATTTTGGCCACAAAGTAAAAGATGTACACTTATCTAAAAGCTTCATATTAAGCAGCTTGCGATAATTAATGTAAAACTGATCTTCTTCATAGTCAGCTAGATTCAACAGATCCAGGAGGGGTGAATCAAACCTACGCAACCCCCATTTTATAATCTTACCATAAGCAAGATATGTATCTATATCTGCTACACGGTTTAACAGTTGCTGTGTATCTAGCTTATCTATTTCAGCTACAAGAGCTTCTTTTTGTTCTGTCAAGTATTGCATTATAATCCAGCCAGTGCTCCAGAAGCGCCACCTGTAGTTTTACTTCTGGTTTTAATAGAAGATCTTCCATATCTACCTGGCTCATAAGATTTAAAATCACTAAATTGTTCACCGGTCATGACACATATTTCTCCTGCAGTCTTGTGACCATAAACCATTCTACCGTAACGGTTACGCTTTTTTTCCGGATCAGTTATATGTGCGATGTTGGTCTTTTTAAGACCGATAGGAAACGGTGGTTCTTTTACCATACTAATAGTATAATAGTTCTTATTTTTGGGTCAAGTTTTTTTTAGTACGTTTTACCATTTTAAAATTCAATTTGGATTCATCTACTCTACCATACTCATTCCAATATTCTTCCGGTTGTTGTGTAAGATATTCACCAATAAGAAGATTTAAGTTTTGTTTATCAAGTTGAGGGTGATACCAAGTACCTTTACACCCTTTCATTTTTTCTATGAATTCATCTACATTATTACAACGTAGAGCGATTTTAACATAATTTCTTGATTTCATTAATTTTAGCGCAGCTTTTTTGGTAGGCGCGTTTGTGTAGTACCAGATAGGTTTTTCATTCATCATTACATTATTATATATGAAACTGTAAATCAGTCAACTGTTTTAAAAGCTTGACTTCCTTTTCATATCTGTTATTATAAGTGAATGAAATTTAATGATATCCAAGGCAAGAAAGT
>Ga0214923_10003017_pt1 | contig 21532 bp, 22 predicted proteins | sample LL1510_MetaG_FD_177993 | JGI IMG/M metagenome (GOLD analysis project Ga0214923, IMG submission 177993) | Freshwater microbial communities from Lake Lanier, Atlanta, Georgia, United States - LL-1510 | ecosystem: Environmental > Aquatic > Freshwater > Lake | place: USA: Georgia | collected...
CATGAGCGAAATTGCCGATCCAATGGCTCAGACCATCACCGATGCCAGCTTGGTCATGCCGCGTTTGGCTTCCAAGGCTCGTCTGATGGGGGAACTACAGGTTTGGCCCAATCCGGCTCGTGATTTTTTGAATTTCCAATTGGCCCTCGAGTCAGGGATTCATTCCTATTCGCTTGAAATGATCGATGCCCTGGGCCGCGTCGTCAAGTCAGATTACCAGGCGGTCACCGCTGGGGAACTGCGTACCAAATTGAGTTTGGACGGCATCCCTTCGGGAACGTATTTGGTCCGCTTGGGTTTGATAGGAGTCTCCGGCGCCACCAAAACCCTGGTTCAGCGGGTAAAAGTTCAGCCATAACCTTGGTTTGTCCTTCGAGTTGGCTTCAAGGACAATGCCCGGATTCGTTCCGGGCATTGTTTTTTGGGGAGATAACCCATTTTGAGGTCCAAAACCCTTATTATTGCCTCCCTTAACGCTTAAACAACCCAACGACCCTTTTTCCTTTCTATTTTTGTTCATCCATTTATAAACCATGAAAAAAATCGTTCTTTTTACTGCCGGCCTCCTTGCCATGGCCCTGATGGGTTTCGGTTTTGATGCCCAGGCTCAGGGTAAGACCGCTCAGCCTGCTACGGCCAAAACAGCTGACACCGCCACCCAAACCAAGGGAGACACCGCAGCCAATACACCATCCGACTCGGCTGCCGCTGAGTCAGCTGCTCCTGTGAACGAAGGGGGCGACTCCATTCACTACGTTTTCAAGCAGAAGTTCATTGAAGGGGATGTCATCTGGATGGCCCCGGTTTTGATTTGCTTGATTTTTGGATTGGGCGTCATCATTGAGCGGGTTATTTATTTGAATTTGGCGACCACCAATACCACCAAATTGTTGGCAAAGGTTGAGGATTCTCTCAAAGCCGGGAACCTGGAAGGTGCCAAAGAAATTTGTCGGAACACCCGCGGTCCCGTTGCAAGTATTTTTTATCAAGGTTTGGAACGTTCCGGTGAAGGGGTTGATATTGCCGAAAAAGCAGTGACTTCCTACGGTTCCGTTCAAATGGGCCAACTCGAAAAAGGATTGATTTGGATCTCTCTCTTCATCGCTTTGGCGCCCATGTTGGGCTTCCTTGGAACGGTCGTCGGGATGATTCAGGCCTTCGATGCCATTGAAATTGCCGGTGATATTAGTCCATCTTTGGTGGCCGGTGGTATCAAGGTGGCCCTTTTGACGACAGTTTTTGGTCTGATTGTGGCGATGATTCTTCAGGTGTTTTACAACTATTTGATTTCCAAGGTTGACTCCCTGGTGAATACCATGGAAGACTCTTCCATTAGCTTGATCGATCTTTTGGTTAAATACGGTAAAAAATAAAATCATGGGCTCCGACTTCATGATTGACGCAGGACTCTATTTGTCCTACATCATGTTTTTTGTAGCCTTTTTGGCAGCTCTGGCATTTCCAATTTGGGAGATTGTAACGAGCATGGAAGCTGCCAAAAAAGCGCTGGTTTCCGTCGGTTCGGCGGCTATCATTTTTGGTCTCTCTTACGCTTTGTCAGGGAACGAGGTACTTCCATCCTACGAGAAGTTTGGTATTACCCCCTTTTTGTCTCAACTCATCGGGGGTTCCTTGATCATGCTGTACATCACTAGTATTTTGACATTCGTCCTGCTTATTGTTGGCGAAGTAGTCAATTTTTTTCGTTGAACCATTTTTGCTCTTAGGTAAATATTATGGCCAGACCGGTTCAAGAAGTCAATGCAGGATCCATGGCGGATATCGCCTTCCTCCTGTTGATTTTTTTCTTGGTAACGACGACCATCGATACCGATAAAGGGATTGCGATCAAGCTTCCGCCTATGCCGGAAGAGAATCAGCCCCAAAATGATATCCGTATTAAGGAGCGTAATGTTCTCAAGGTCTTGGTTAACGCCAACGATATGTTGTTGGTGGATGGGGAACCAACGGACATTAAGGAACTGAAAAGGATGACCAAGGATTTTATCGATAATCCCACCAAGAATCCTGATTTGTCGGAATCCCCTCAGAAGGCGATTGTGTCCCTCAAAAACGACCGGGGAACATCCTACAATCTCTATATACAGGTACACAACGAGCTCAAAGCGGCCTACAACGAGTTGAGAGATGCCCGGTCTCGCTTGTTATACGGACGCGCATTGGAGCAATTGCCCGAAAGCCGTCAAAACGAAATCAAGGATTACTACCGTCAGGTTATTTCCGAAGCTGAACCCGAAGGTTAACGCCCCCAATTCCCCGACATGAAGCTCAAGAAAAAAGAAAAACCGACCCCGGCCATCAGCACCGCTTCGCTGCCGGACATCGTTTTCATGTTGCTTTTTTTCTTCATGGTGACGACGGTAATGCGTGAAACCGATCTCAAGGTGAAGGTGGTGGTCCCTCAGGCGACTGAAATCCAAAAGCTCGAGAAGAAATCCTTGGTATCCTATATACATATTGGGATTCCAACCGAAATGTATCGTGCCCAGTTTGGTACAGCACCGCGTATCCAATTGAACGATGCCTTTGCGACCCCATCCATGATCGCTGAGTTCATCGACAAGGAAAGAGCTGCACGCTCTGAACAAGAGGTGCCTTTCCTGACCACCTCCATCAAAGCAGACCGGGAGGTTAAAATGGGAATTGTGACCGACGTCAAGCAAGAATTACGCAAGGCCAACGCCCTCAAGCTTAATTACTCTTCTAGCTTACGAACAGAGGTTTACTGATTCAGTGGCAAGTTCTCCGCTGGATCGGATCAAGGCCCCGGTGGCAACTGAATTGGACGAATTTGAGTCCAATTTCCGGGATTTAATGAGGAGCAAAGTTCCTCTTCTCGATTGGGTTACCCGCTATATTGTCCGTCGCAAAGGGAAGCAAATTCGCCCTATGCTGGTTTATTTGGCCGCCCGTTGTTACGGTGACGGTGGGGAACGTACCAGCAGAGCAGCTGCTTTGGTTGAGTTATTGCATACGGCAACACTGGTTCATGATGATGTGGTCGATGGCGCTCCGGTGCGTAGGGGTTTTTGGAGTATCAACGCCCTTTGGAAGAACAAAGTGGCCGTCCTCATCGGGGATTATTTGTTGAGCCGTGGTTTGTTGTTAGCCCTGGATCATCAGGATTACAAAGTTTTGCATTTGACATCCGATGCCGTTCGACGAATGAGCGAAGGGGAATTGCTGCAAATCGAAAAGGCCCGAAAATTGGATATCACGGAGGAGGTTTATTTCGAAATTATTTCGGCCAAGACGGCTAGTCTCATGGCAACTTGTTGTGCTGTTGGCGTTGCTTCGGTTTTAGGGGAAGCGGCGGATGGAGCGAAGCGCGTGGAAGAGGCCAGGCAATTCGGTGAAACCTTGGGCCTGGTTTTTCAGATGAGGGATGATTTGTTGGATTTTGATGGACACCGAACGGGCAAGGCACCTCTTGCGGATATCAAAGAGAAAAAGTTGACATTGCCTTTGATCTATGCTCTTGGCCGTGTTTCGTGGCTGGAAAGGCGGCGGTGGATTGGATTAATCAAAAACCAGCCAGCCGATCCTCGCAATGTGAGCCGCATCGTTGAATTCATTGAGTCCAGTGGAGGTCTTGAATACGCTCAAAAAGTAATGTTGGAGCTGGTCGAAAAAGGTCAAAGACAATTGGATGCTTTTCCACCCAGTCCATTCCGGGATAGCCTCCGGGACCTCTTGGTTTTTGCGGCAGGCAGGGACCACTGATGAGGGAATTCCTCAGCAGATACCCATTGGAGGGCTAAGCCTTATTGATTTGGGCCAGAATTGCTTCCACAATTTCGCGGTGATTGGCCAATCGGGGCACTTTGTGTTGGCCGCCAAGTTTGTTTCGGGATGCCAACCATTGATAGAAGGTCCCTTCCGGAAGAACCACCACCTCCGGTTCCAGAAGAGCCAGGTTTTTGTGTCTTTTGGCATCGTAATCGGAATTACACAGCCTTAGGTTTTCGTCCAGGATTTGTACAAAACGTTGCAGATTATCCGGGGCTGTTTCAAATTCAATGAGCCACTGGTGCAGGCCGGCATGGCCTTGTTCCAAAAAGAGGGGTGCCGCTGTATAATCCCTTACCTGGGCCCCGCAGGCTTTGGAGGCAGCCCCGATAGCGGTCTCGGCATTTTCGGCCATTAACTCTTCCCCAAAGGCATTGATAAAGGAGCGGGTTCGACCCAAAACACGGATGGTATAGGGTTGGGTCGAGGTAAAAGTGACGGTATCGCCTATTTGGTAGCGCCACAGGCCGCTGTTCGTAGAGATAACCAGGGCATAGGCTCGCTGGGTTTGGACCTGATCCAAGCGCAAAACAGTTGGCTGAGGGTCATCTATTTCTTCAAGAGGGATGAACTCGTAATAGATTCCATAATCCAGCATGAGCAGCATTTCATCCCGATGCGGTTCAAGGGCCAATCCAAAAAAGCCTTCGGATGCGTTGTAGGTTTCCAGATACCAGGTTTGTTCCGAAGGAAAAAGCCGTTGAAATTGGGCTCGATAAGGATGAAATCCCACGCCTCCGTGAAAATAAACTTCCATTCGAGGCCAGATCTCAAGCATGTTTTGTTTTCCGGTTCTTTCCAGAATTTGCCGACATATCAAGAGAATCCAGGTGGGGACCCCGGCCATGTTGGTAACATTTTCTTTGATGGTTTCTTCGATGATTCGATCCATCTTCTTCTCCCAATCGTCCATTAAGGCAACCGATAAATCGGGCGTCCTGATAAAATCGGCCCAAAAAGGCTGGTTGTGCATCAACAAGGCAGATAAATCACCCGTGTAGCTGTTGGAATTAAGCGGGTTAATGGCTTGACTGCCTCCGATGGTCAGGCATTTTCCTTCAAAAATTGCATTGTCTGGTCGTCGATTGCAGTAAACCGATAACAAATCTTTGGCGCCTTTGAAATGGCAATCTTGCAAGGCGGCTTCGCTCACCGGAATGAACTTGCTGCGATCGTTGGTGGTTCCGCTGGATTTGGCAAACCATCGAATATCTCCCGGCCATAAAACCGAACTTTCGCCCTCCATGCTTCGTTGAATCCAGGGAAACAAATCTTCGTAGGTGTTCAAAGGTACCTTTTCGGCAAAATCTTGGGGTCCCTGAAGGTTGGCGTAACCGTATTGTTCCCCCCAAGCCGTGGTTTTGGCTTTGGCTAAAAGGCGTTGCAATACCTCGTTTTGGACATCGTGAGGGTACCGCATGAAGAGCTCCATTTGGTGCATTCTTTTTTTGAACCACCAAGAAACCAGCTGATTAAAAACGGACACGGCTTAGGAGTTGAAGGTTTCCTTAGACAGCCTGGTCAAAGGATTTCCGCTTGAATTCAAAATTACGGCCCAGGTACAATCGGCGCACCTCGGGGTCGTTCGCCATAGCTTCGGTTGGCCCTTGTCGTAGAATTTTGCCTTCAAACAGCAAGGTTGCTTGGTCGGTAATGGACAAGGTTTCCTGAACGTTGTGATCAGTAATAAGGACGCCAATGTTACGGCGTTTGAGGGCAAAAATAATTTGTTGTATATCTTCAACCGCGATGGGATCCACCCCCGCAAAAGGTTCATCCAATAACATAAAAGCGGGATCTGTGGCCAAGGCCCTGGCCATTTCGGTTCGGCGTCGCTCGCCACCACTCAGCAAGTCACCGCGGGTATGGCGCACACGTTCCAGGTTGAATTCGGCTAAGAGGTTTTCAATTTTTTGGGCTTGAGCCACGCGATCCAGGTCGGTTAATTCCAGGATAGCGCGGATATTATCCTCCACGCTGAGTTTCCGGAAAATAGACGCTTCCTGTGGCAGGTACCCGATGCCTAGACGCGCTCGTTCAAACATGGGGAGTTGAGTCAAATCCTTTTGATCCAAAAGAACTTTTCCGCTATCGGGTTTGACAAGGCCAACCAGCATGTAAAAGCAGGTGGTTTTGCCTGCACCGTTGGGTCCTAGCAGTCCAACAATCTCCCCTTGTTGAACCTGGAGGCTGACGGATTGCACCACGGCGCGGCGACCGTAGGTTTTGGAGATCAACTCGGCCCTGAGTTCCATTCTATTCACCAAAAGGTCGAAGATCGAGTATACGTAATTGCATTTCGGATTGACCCCTGTAATGGTTTTCGTCCAAGCTGTAGGCGATATCAAAGGGCAAGCCCTTGGCCAAGAGAGGCAGGAGGGCTGCCTGCCCAAAGGCAATGGCTGGCAGGGTTGTCGGTCCGTCCTTTTGCTGCAGGCTCAGGCTCAGATGATTTTGGCCTACAATGCGGGGCGAACCGGGGTACGCAAAGACTCCTCGAGAACAGAACACAGGTTGTCGGTTGCCTTGACCAAAAGGGGCAAATTGTTTTAGAATTCGAAAGAATTTGGGCGTTATTGTATCCAAAGACAATTCGATGTCAATGGAAAGTGAAGGTCTATGTTGCCAAGGTTGCAGGGTAGCGCTGACGGCTTCTTCAAATTTCTGGCAAAAATCCTGGTAGGCCGATGCTTTGAGGGTTAGACCGGCTGCGTATTTATGGCCTCCAAATTGCTCAATACTATCGGAACATTGTTGGAGGGCTTGATACAAATCAAATCCTTGGACCGATCGAGCCGATCCGGTCATCGTATCCCCCTCGAGGCAAAAAACAATCGTTGGTTTGTAAAAACGCTCAACCAACCTTGATGCAACAATCCCAATGACCCCTTTGTGCCATTCGCTGCCACAAACCACCGTGGTCATCTTGTTCTCGGATTGGTGCATCGTCAAAGCCTGATCAATCGCTATCCGTGTTATTTCGGTATCGGTATCCCTGCGGTCCAGGTTGCTGTTTTCAATTTCAGCTGCTAATCTGGTACACTCTTCGGGATCTTCGCTGACCAGGAGTTGAACAGCCAGCCGCGCATCGCCCATTCTGCCCGCTGCGTTGATTCGCGGGGCCAGCCCAAAGATGACATCGTTTAAATCAAGGGTCGGTTTACGGTTTTTGTAATGTTGCAACATCGTTTGTATTCCGATGGTAGGGTTGTTGTTTAGTTTTTGGAGTCCATAATGGGTCAGTACTCGGTTTTCACCGGTCAAAGGAACCATATCGGCCGCAATGCTGATGGCTACGAGTTCCAAGTGATCCAAAAGCTCTGACATGGGCCAATCAAAACGATGGCAGAGGGCGACGAGAAATTTGAAGGCGACCCCGCAACCGCTAAGATCCTTGAAAGGATAGGGGCAACCGGGTTGAAGGGGGTTCAAGATGGCTTGGGCCTTCGGTAAACGATCCGAGGGTTGGTGATGGTCGGTAATAATGACCTTAAGATTTTGGGCGTTTGCATAGTCCACTTGTTCAAAAGCAGTGGTTCCACAATCCAGGGTGACGATGCAACGGAACCCGTTTTGTACGGCCCAATCAATTCCTTTTTGGGAGAGGCCGTAGCCTTCGCTGCGGCGATCAGGAATGTAGTATCCGAGATCGGCGCAATACTTGCGCAAAAACCGATAAGACAAAGCGACCGAGGTGGTGCCATCTACATCGTAATCACCGTAAAGTAATATTCTTTCACCGTTATCAATGCATTCGGCCAAGGTTTCCACGGCCTTATCCATGCCTTTCATCAAGGCGGGATCTTTTAAATCATTCCAATGGGGCCGGAAAAACGCCTTGCTATCATCAAAGGTCTGAATGCCTCTTTGAACCAATAATTGAGCCAGGTTGCGGTCTATGCCAAGGGATTCTGCCAAGGCGCTGATGGTTTCGGACAATTCTCGCTCCGGAAAAATCCAGGCTTTGGCTGGAACGTCAACAGGGGTCAATGGGCGCACGGTTAGAAAACCTAAAGCTATTTCTTAAGGGCCTTCGTTTAGGCCTCTTTGTTCAAAAAACAAGGAAGCCGCTTCTTGTTCGGCTTTGCGTTTGTTGAAATTTTGGGCGGTGGTGACCGCTTGGCCGTTAACCCATAGGGTAATGGTGTAGAGGGTAGCTTTTCCGCCGTTGTTGGTGGTTTCGGTCTCATCGCAGACCATGCGGTATTTGGCTCGGTGTTTTTGGGCCCATTCCAGCAGACGGCTTTTGGGGTTAATCCCGCTTTGTTCAAGCTCTTCCCAATCAATGCTCCTGTCAAGAATGGTGTTTTCGAGCCAGCGACGCGTGGAGATTAATCCGGAATCGAGGTACAAAGCACCCACAAAGGCTTCGAAGGCGTCCGCAACCGATCCCTTGCTATTCAATTGCCTTTCCAAGTGTTTGCTTTTTTGGGCCTGGTCCGGGTCCTCGGAAAGGCGTATGGAGGTCTCTTTGAGGATGATATCCAGGCCCAATTGACGACCCAAGCGATCCAGGAATTCCCCGTTGACGACTTTTGACCGCATTTCGGTCAAAAAACCCTCCTGTTTGAAGGGGAATTTGCGAAACAAATATTCGGCCACCACCAAATCCAGCACGGCATCGCCCAAAAATTCCAGGCGTTGGTTGGTGGTATGGAAACTCAAGGTCTTATGACCGTGAACCAAGGGGTGTGTAAAAGCCAATTCAAAGAGACTCGCTTGGCGAATGCGCAGGCCGGTCAGGTTGCGAATTCGCTTTTGAAGCTCCTTGCGAGGATTTTCGGATGGGAAAAGACGGGAAAGCAAAGGCATTAAGCCCGGTACGCTTTGAAGACGACCGATGTGTTATGACCACCAAAGCCAAACGTATTGCTCAGGGCGGCCCGAACGGTCCGTTTCTGGGCTTGGTTGAAGGTCAGGTTGATGCCGGGGTCAAAGGCAGGATCGTCTGTAAAATGATTAATGGTAGGCGGAATGATTCCTTCACAAATGGCTTTGATGGAAGCAATGGCTTCCACAGCACCGGCAGCTCCCAGCAGGTGTCCGGTCATGGACTTGGTTGAGGAAACATTAAGGCGGTAGGCATCTTCTCCAAAGACGTTTTGGATGGCTTTGATTTCGGATAAATCTCCCAGAGGGGTGGAGGTGCCGTGAACGTTGATGTAGTCGATGTCGGCGGGCCCCAGACCACTGTCTCTTAGGGCATTTTTCATGACCAAGGTGGCCCCCAGACCTTCGGGGTGCGGGGCAGTAATGTGGTGGGCATCGGCGGATAGGCCGGCTCCGGCGATTTCGGCGTAAATGCGTGCTCCTCTTGCCAGGGCATGGTCCAGCGATTCCAGAATCAAGGCCGCTCCCCCTTCCCCCAGGACAAAGCCATCCCGATTCAAGTCAAAGGGTCGGCTGGCGGTGGCAGGATCATCGTTGCGTTCCGAAAGGGCTTTCATGGCATTAAATCCCGCAACCCCCGGTTCATTAATGGCCGCCTCGGAACCTCCGGTTATAAAAAGGTCGGCGACCCCCCAGCGGATGTAGTTAAAGGCGTCAATGATGGCGTTGTTGGAGGAGGCGCAGGCCGAAACCGTGGTGTAATTGGGACCGTGAAAGCCGTATCGTATGGATAGATAGCCGGCGGCGATGTCCGAAATCATTTTGGGGACAAAAAAAGGATTGAACTTGGGCGTACCATCTCCTTCAAAAAAGGCTTTGAATTCGTGATAAACCGTGTACATTCCCCCAATTCCGGAGCCCCAAATGACGCCTGCCCTTTCGCCGTTAAGCGTTAGGCCCTCCAATCCGGCATCCCTGAAAGCCTCATCCGCCGTGACCATGGCGTAATGGGTATAGGGGTCCATTTTACGGGCCTCTTTACGGTCCATAAAATTTTCGGGGTCGAAACCCTTGACCTCCGCTGCAAAACGGGTCCGGAACAGGGATGCATCGAACTTAGTGATGGGTGCAGCTCCGCTGCGACCCGACACAAGGCCCTCCCAGTATTCCTGAGCCGTATTGCCCAAAGGCGTTAGGGCCCCTAGGCCGGTGACGACAACTCTGCGCATAAGTGGATTTAGGGCTTTACGCCCCAGGGTTCAATTACTTGGCGTTGGCCTCCAGGTAGGTGATCGCCTGCCCAACGGTCTGAATGTTTTCGGCTTGGTCGTCTGGAATGGAGAGGTTGAATTCTTTTTCGAATTCCATAATGAGCTCAACGGTATCCAGAGAATCGGCCCCAAGGTCGTTGGTAAAGCTCGCTTCCGGCGTTACTTCGTTTTCGTCCACTCCCAATTTGTCTACGATGATGGAACGGACTTTACTGGCAATATCAGACATGTTGTTCTGGGTTAATTTGAACCGCAATATTACAAGAAATTTGAGGTGATGCATCGTTGCTCGAAGAGGCCATAAAACCTAGCGTATTTTTGGGGATGGCCAAAAAGGTACATAAACTGTCTGATGGGGTCGAATTGGGCATTTGGGGCCTTGCATCCAACCTCCCGTCCTATGTTTTGGCTGCCAGGCTGAACCAAAATCTGGGCTGGAAATTGACCCGTAGCCTACAGGATGCGGAATTGGCCCTGGAGCCTGGGGGGGATATTTCTTTTTTTCAGCTCTTTTTTCAGGACCTTGAGCAGCATGGACTACCCCTCTGTATGGTCGGCAACCGGGGGTCGTTGGGCTTACTTCTGCCCCGTATTGGGGGTATGGATTTTATCCTTACCTGGCCTGCGGAGGCTGTCGAGCTTTGGGGAACACAGGACCCTCGGCTTTTGCTGCAGGCAATTTCCGGGGTTGACCTAATCGCTGACCTACGTCCCGTTTTGAGCCCCAAGGCCCTGGAGACGTTGCGGTTTGATCCTTTGGGTCGTTCTAATTCCTATTCTGAACGTGGATAAACCGCAGGGCAAGCTACCTTTTCGTACCTTGCGCTCCAAAATTTGAAGTCTGTTTAGCTAAGGCAACCTCCCCCTCGAATGGCACCAACCACCCAACCCAACCCAACCCCTCTTGTAAGTCCGGCTTCCAAAAAAACCAAGATTATCACCACCCTTGGTCCGGCAAGTTTTGACAAAAAGGTCCTGCGCGATTTGATTCTTGCCGGGGCCAACGTGATGCGCCTTAATTTTTCGCATGCCGATTATTCGCTTTTGACCCAGGCCATCAAGGATATCCGGGATTTGAACAAAGAGCTGGGAACCTCGGTCGGAATATTGGGTGACCTTCAGGGCCCCAAAATCCGAATCGGAGAAATGCCTCAGGGTGGCGTATTGTTTGAGCCCGGTGATCGCTTGGCCATGGTGACAACACCGATGGTCGGTTCCAAGCATGAAATCTATATCAATTACACCCAGCTACCCCAGGATATCCGTCCTGGTGATTTGTTGTTATTGGATGATGGTAAACTCAAATTCAAGGCCCTGTCCAGCAATGCCAAGGACCGCATAGAAATGGAGGTCATCGCGGGGGGTCTTCTAACTTCCCGCAAAGGGGTGAACCTACCCGATACCGAGGTGGCCCTGCCCAGTTTGACCGAAAAGGACCGTAAGGATCTGGAATTTATCCTGGAGCATCGCCTGGATTGGGTGGCCTTGTCCTTTGTGCGCAAAGCCTTGGATGTCGAAGCATTACGCAAAGAAATCAGGGCCAAGGGTCAGGATATTCCTGTCATGTCCAAAATCGAAAAACCCTCCGCCGTCGCTGATTTGGAAAATATTGTGGCTGCATCCGATGCGGTGATGATAGCGCGAGGGGATTTGGGGGTTGAGTTTCCCATTGAACAATTGCCGTTAATCCAAAAGCGAATTGTTAGGCTTTGCATGGACCTCTGCAAACCGGTGGTGGTGGCGACCCAAATGATGGAGTCCATGATTACCAATTTTATGCCAACCCGGGCCGAGGCCAACGATGTCGCCAATGCGGTTCTGGACGGTGCGGATGCTTTGATGCTTTCGGGGGAAACCTCCATGGGTTCGCATCCGGCTCAGGTTGTGGAGTACATGGTACGTATCATTGGCGCCGTCGAGGAACAATCCGAGATCTATTACAGGGAACACCGAATTTCTCAGGACTCTTCCACTTTTATCTCGGATCAATTGTGTTACCTGGCCTCCAGAGCGGCTTATCGGGTGAATGCCCAAGCGATTGTGGGTTTTACCAAATCGGGGTATACCGCCTTTCAGGTGTCTTCGTACCGACCCAAATCCGGGATCATCATCTTTACGCCCAACCAAAATCTATTGACAAGAATTTCGTTGGTCTGGGGGGTACAGGCTTTGTATTACGATAAGCTGACCTCAACCGATGAGACCATCGAAGATGTGTCCCGTATTCTCAAAGAAAACGGTTGGCTCAAATCCGGGGATACGGTCGTGAATACCGGGGTGATGCCGCTTCGAAGCGTGCATCGCGCCAATTTCATTAAGCTTACGGTCATCGACTAAGACCCTGGCGTTCCAAGCAGTCCATCAGGGTGCCAGGTAGTTCCTCAGGGTGTGCATGGGGGATGTATTGCGAGGGTGCAGGCAGGTTTGTAGGCCGAGTGATGCCGCCCCGTCCAGGTTTTCTTGACTATCGTCCAAAAACAGCCAGGATTCCATAGGAATTTCCTCGCCTTTTGGAGTCTTTAAACCGTGTACGGCCTTTTCAAAAAGGTTGGGATTGGGTTTCCGCATTTGGTAATGGTGAGAGAAAACCACCCGGTCAAAGTAATGGTCCAGGCTTCGGCCTCCGGCCGCCTTCAACGAAGCGGTAAAGGCTTCTTCGTGCCAGGAATTGGTGTTGCTTAACAAAACCATAGCGTAGTGTTTTCGCAGGTCTTGGAGTTGATCTAGGTCTTCAAGATTCCAGGTTCCCAGGATTCGGTTCCAGCAGGAACGGGTATCCGAGGCTCCTTGGACTGGGGACACGAATGAACCGGTATGGGTCAACGTTTGACGGAGACTTCGCTCAAATTCCGATGCTGAACAAAGACCGCATTCAAAAAGATGGTGCATTTTTACAAAATCGGAGTCTTGGTCCGATCCATCGATGGCGAGATTTTCTGGATGAACCCGGATAAACAGCCCTCCCAAATCCCAGATTAATCCCGAAATGAACATTTTTTTGATCAAATCCTGTTGGTGGCTTTGGTTGAGCCTCGAAGCATGCTATCAAAGATAGGAAAGCAGGATGAGTCCCAAAACCCAATAAAACAAAATAAATGATAAAAAAGGGAATGAAACGTTGTTTATTTGTTATTGCTATGAAATCAGAGGCGTACATAAATCTTTATTCATAACAATCCTGTCACAGTTTATTCCTAACGATTCATTTTTATGAAAACGTATCAACAAGTGCTTTGCCCCGTGGATTTTAGCGAATCCTCGTTGAATGCGGCCCGCTGGGGTTTGGAATTGGCTGCCTTAGCCCGTTGCCCCTTGCGGTTGGTGCATAGTTATAGTCTTTTGTTACAAGATTCTGAAACTGCTGCAACGTTGTATCCCGAAATGCTGCGGATAAGCGAGGATTTAATGAAGCGCTTTTTGGAACGATTGCAGGTGCCCCCGGATTTGGAAGTACATAACGTCAATACGCCGCTGGATATTGCCCAGGAATTACGAATTCGTTGCGAAGAAGTTCCTTTTTCGATGATTGTTATGAGTACCAAAGGAGCCAAGGGTTTTACACGTTTTCTGTTGGGGACCAATGCGGTTTCGGTTTTGCATTCCGTCGAAGTTCCTGTTTTGGTTGTTCCTGAAACTTGCGCTTGGCCAGACAAAAGCAAAGGTCTAAGCCCTTGGGTCTTCGCTGTGAATCCCCTTAACAGTACCTACGAATTAGCCACGGCTTGGTTGCGGTCCTTTTCGGAACTTTTGGGAATACAAATGAACCCGGGGTTTGTGGCCACGGGCAAGTCCTCTTCGGAAGAGAAAGCGTATTTTTTGCAGTGGGCTGCTGTGCAATTTCCGAATCAAGAGCCGGTTACCGTTGTTTCAGAAAATCCAATTTCTGGAATCGAAGACCTAATTTTTCAAAGCAAGGCCGAAGGGCTCCTGATGATCGCCCGTGATAAGGGTTGGTTCCGTGATTTGTTGCGAAGGCATACCGCCGATGAGATGGTATTTATGGGTCGTTACCCGGTTTTGGTAGTGCCCGAAAGATTGAATATTGGCATAAACGATTCGGTTTCTGGTCCATCAGAACAATAGGTAATTCATGAAAATTGTTTATTTCATGGTATGCATTTTGGTGGCTTGCCAAAGACCTCCCCAAAGCGCAGTGGATTGGGATTTTCAGGTACCCGATGCCCAGGGTACAACCCGGGGTTCTGCTCAGGTGGGGGTTACCCGAGTTTATTTGGATTCCACGGCCTTCTTTGGAGGGGGACGAAGGGTTGACTCCGTAGCTTCACCGGTCTGTGTAGAATCGACCTTGGTTTGGGAAGGAAAGGGGAACCGGGTACCGGGTTTTTCCAGTGAATTTTTGCAAAAAGGAGCTTACAAGGGTCCTGCGGTTTACCAGGTTGTTTTTTACTCCCGGAACAGCAGCCCCCAGTGGTTGGTGCGTTTGGGTTCGGTTTCGGCAAGCCAAGGCACGATGCAGGATTACCTCCAAACATCCGTCTCCGGGGAGGCCTGGGTGCGGCAGGCTTGGAATGTATCGGTTGGTGAGGGTCAGCATCTTCGCATGGAAGTTTCGCTGTTGGATCCCGGTAAGGTTTGCGTTCGCGGTTTGGAAATTCGTAAGCTACTCTGATGGTTTGAGGCAAACCAAGGGAAGTCGGATTTGTTCCATAGAGGATGAAACCGCCGTTGACGGACCCGGAAAATCCCTTCAAGACCCTGAACCTCGCCCAAATTGATCGAATTATCGAAATGGCCTGGGAGGACCGAACCCCATTTGAGGCCATTTTGGCTCAATTTGGATTGGCCGAAAGGGATGTGGTGGCGTTGATGCGCCGGGAATTGAAGCCTTCCAGCTTCAGGCTTTGGAGGGAGAGGGTCCATCAAAAGATCAGCCAAAAACACCTGCACAAAAGGTCCTCCGAAATAGACCGCTTTCGTTGCAGCCGTCAGCGTAGTATTTCCGGCAATAAAATTTCCAAGCGAGGATAAGGATGCAAGGGCAAATACGGTTTGAATTTGGTGGGGAATTGGCTTGGTCGCCCCGATTGGAAGACGTTATGCAGAAGGTATCGCGAATACAGCCATCGGCGTATTCCCGTACTCGGAATTATGTGGACGGGGCTGTAACACAGTTGTCGCCCTACCTTTCGCGGGGAGTTATCAGCACCCGCTTGGTAGCGGAGTCCTTGGTGGCGCGAGGATTTCCATGGGAAGTCTGCGAATCGCTCATCAAGGAATTGGCCTGGCGTGACTATTTTCAAAGGGTTTGGCAGCACCATGGAAATGCGATTCACCAAGACCTGCGGCAAGCGCAGGAGGGCGTTAGGCATTACGGGGTTCCTTCTTTGTTGGTTGGGGGAGCCACCGGAATCGAGGCGGTGGACACGGCGATTGCTGAACTCTATCAAACGGGCTATATGCACAACCATGTTCGAATGTACACGGCGGCATTGGCCTGTAACATTGGGGGGTCTCATTGGTTAGAACCCGCCCGCTGGATGTACTATCATTTGTTGGATGGGGATTGGGCCAGCAATGCTTTGAGCTGGCAATGGGTGGCAGGGGCTTTCAGCACCCGCAAATACTACGCGAATCAGGAAAATATTAATAAATATTGTTACACAAAGCAGAGGGGTACGTTTCTGGATACGGATTACGAGGTCTTGGTTGGTATGGAGGTACCAAGCATTTTACAGAATACCATCAAGCCGGAATTAACAACTTCCCTACCCGGAGATTGGCTTACCGAAAATCAAACCTTACGAAAATTGCTGACAGAATATCCGAACAGGCCTGTGCTTTTGTATCATTTTTACAACCTGGATCCTGTATGGTTATCTGAACTCTCCAATCAAGATCCGTTGCGTATTTTGTTATGGGAACCCTCTTTTATAAGTCAATACCCTGTTTCGAAACGAGTTATGAATTGGGTAAAGGCACTTTCGGATCAAATTCCCGGAGTTTTGTGGGTGTCCTCGTCGTTTGATGAAGTTTTTGGGGCGGAGGATTTTCATCGCTTGCATTTTCGGGAACACCCGACAACGGTCCATTACCGAGGGAATGTTCATCCAAGAGAGTGGCTCTTTCCGGAGGTCGATGCCTATTTTCCATCGTTTTCGGCGTATTGGAAGCGTTGCGAATCCAAGGCCGTTAAAATGTTTCTCTGAATACGGCCCAGGCGATCGCTATCCGCTATCCTTTCGTCGCTTAGGCCAACCTGATGAAAGAAACCTTTCATGGGGTTGAATGTTACCTATAGGTAGATTGAATGATTTTTGGATGAAATGGAATTGGAACGTACCCTTTGAGCCCGAATTCAGGGCCCGAATAGGTCGTTATACCTTGTATGCTGCGATTTCGGGGTTTATGGTGCATTTGGGACTTATTGGCCTCAAAACCCTGTTTCCTGATTGGATTAGCTCCAATTTTTTGGCGCATCCTATTAATGCGATATATACCCCCTTCTCGATACTCTTGTTTTTTGAGTCCTATTTGTTGATTTACTACCTAAGGCAATCCACGACTTTTTATATAGGTAAACAATACGAAATTATCGCTTTGATCCTTATCCGAGGCATTTTCAAGGACATGACTCATCTGGATCTGCAAGCGGGGTCGTTTCAAACGGCGAACAACCTTGAACTGGCGAGGGACCTTGGGGCGGTGATGCTTGTTTTTGGGATGATTTTTGTTTTTTACAAAATTAGCGGTATTCAACAGGGCCTCAAGGGTATTATGGCGATGGATGAGGATACGATTGGTCCTAATCTTCGACGATTTATACGGGCCAAAAAGATCTTATCCCTTTTGTTATTACTCGTTTTTGCTTTTCTTTCCATCCAGAGTTTGGTGCAGTGGCTAGCAGAATCTTCCAAGGACGTGATTCAAGAGGTCAGCTCTGGAAATACGATAGATGCCAATGCCATATTTTTTGATCATTTCTTTACGGTGCTGATTTTGAGCGATGTATTTATACTCTTGTTTTCATTGCTGTACACCGAAGAATTTCCTACCATTATTCGTAACAGCAGTTTTGTAATATCCACCATCTTGCTCAAACTATCGTTTTCGGCCGAAGGGGGGATGGTTCAGCTTTTTATTTTGACCGGCGTCGGCTTTGGGGTCGCCATGCTTTATCTCGCTAATATTTACGAGAAATTAAAAACACAAGACCCGTAAAGAGGCCTGTGGATTAATCCAGTACGCAGCGCACCGAAAGGCCCAGGCGTTTGAGGCTGTTGTCTCGAAAGAGGTTGGAGGCGTTGAAAGAGGCTCTGCGGTAATAGGCGTTGGCCGGGGTGAGGCTTAGTCCTGTAGAGGACCACCAGTAGGCGTGGTTGTTGATGCCTTCAAAGACCCCGGTCTCGCGCCGAAAACCGGCCGGCAAACCGTTGAAGCCCGAGCTGTTGCTTCCGTTTCCTGCCGAGGCCCAACCCGATGTGGATTTGACGGCATGACCGGCCAAATTTACACCGCCGAGGGCCGTGGTCAAGGTGGTCCATTCCGCATCGCTGGGTACATGCCAGCCCGTAGGGCACAAACCTCTGGAATCCGCAACCGCGTACCAATTGTACAGACGGCCCAAAAGGCTGTCGTTGATAGGATCGTTGTTATAAAGAGCCTGCGCAGGGGTTGTTACGGTTCCTGACCAAGCGCTGGTGGTTAAGGGAAAAGGAATCAAATCTCCGTTACGGAATCGGTTGGTTCGCAGGTTGCTTCCCATCCAACACTGATTTTGGACGACCAAAGTTGGGTAAAGGTTTCCCGCGATATCGGTCATCGTTGTTGTGGGACAAGGTGAAGGTGGAGGTGGTGTAAAGGAAGCGTTGACATCGCCGGTGCTGAGGATTCGGTGAAGGCGAGTCGAAGACGCGGTGTCGGCCACAACCCAAGTGCTGTCCTGGGTCCAGGTTCCGGCCGGGAAAGCGCTCAAAAGTTGGGCCGAGTAACGGGCAATGTTCAAGGCATCGGTCGATGTTACGGTACCACTTTGGTTGACATCGGCCGCCATGGCTTGAATCCCGTTCAAGGGAGTGGAACCCGAAAAGGATTGGACAACCCGAAGCGCATCGGTGGCGTTAACCCCGCCGGCAACAAGGTTGGGAAGGGCTTGAATTCGGTAACGTCTTCCCTGGATGCCGGTCATGGAGAAGGCCCCGTTGATGCCGGTGGTATCCCGTTCGACAACGGTTCCCGTGCTGTCCACCAATTCCACTGGGGTGTAGGCGATGTTCGTTAGGGATGTGTTCGCGTAATTCAAGGTTCCGATGATAGGGGCCGGACTAGGCGTAGTGCATGTCAATTGGTTGACGGCGTTCCATACCACGTTGTTGAACATATAATCCATCGGTACCGAGGGTGGGGTCTCCCCCATCCGAATCCAGACCATGTTGGTGGAAGGGATCACATTGATAAACTGACCTTCGGAGCCCAGGGCAGCAATCATATCCATAGGGGCTGAAGGAAACATAGGCCCCGAAAAGACCGTGCGAAGGCGGGGAACCATGTGGGTGGAGGTTCCGTTCAACCACCACAAATACCCGTAGGCTTGGTTGAGGGCCTGGGAACTGCGGGTCATTTGACCGAAATACGCGGTATCGCTGAGGATGGGTACCCCGTTCCAAACCCCTCTGTTTAACATAAGCAATCCAAAGCGGGCCATGCTCCTCGCGGTGCTAAACAAAACCCGGTTGTAACCCGAAACAATGAATTGACCATCCATTCCGGTAGGGGTTTTGATTTTTTGGTTCAAGTATTGGTTAAGGGTACGCCCGGTGGCATTTTCCAGGACCGGATCCAGCAAGGTATAGGGGGCGTTGTGGTAGGCCCAGCGAGTTCCTGGAGGAACCAAATAGGTAAGGCAGGTATCGTCGGTGCAATAGAGATCGGGTACCCCGTCGTCAAGCCCCGTGGTCATGGTCAATTGATGTCGTAGGTTGATTCGTTCTTCTTGGGCGCTTGTTAGGCTACTCCAACCGGGACCCAAATAACTCGAAGTGGTATCGGTAAGATGGAGTAAGTTTTCTTGCTGGGCTATACCCACCAGGGTGGCCGTAACAGTTTTGCCTGCAGAGGCCCAACGCCAAAGGGTATTGGGACTGTGACCGGCAAAATATTTTTCTAACACAATTTTGCCATCCTTGAGCAGGATAAAGGCTTTGGTGTCGTTGCTGTCCAACAAGGCATAAAGGCTGTCGATTCGTGAAGGGCACCAGCCCAGGGTGGAAGGGGGAAGGGTATCCCAAAGGCCGGGGCTTTGGGGGGGGAAATAAAGGGGCTGAGCATGGAGTCGGCCCATCAAGAACCACAATGCAACTAACAGCCTCCCTATCAAGACATATCGATTGGGTTTCATACCGGACTTAGACCTTGAGGATAGGTTAAAGTTTAATGACGAAGGCGTTGACCTAATTTTGGCTATTATACTAAACCCGAGGAACTTTTGGTAGTCAATTGGCTAGGCCTTATGAGAAAACTCTTCTTTCTTTTCGTTTTTGCCTTTTGCATTGCAGGAAATGCACGGGCGCAGTTGAATCGGGTTTCAGGCGATTTACGTTACGATAATTTGGCTCAAACCCCCATGGCCGGGGTTCCTGTTTTTCTTAAGACCTTGTTGGGAAATACCGTGGCTTCGGATACCACCGATTCTTCGGGTGCGTACAGTTTGGCGGGGTTTGCGAATGGAAATTACCTGCTTGAACCCGCTGTCTTGCAGGACTGGGCCGGGGTGAACTCCACCGACGCCTTGCTCGTTAACCGTTTTTTTACGTCGTTGGTCAGCCTGTCCCCCTTGCGTCAGGTGGCAGCGGATGTTAATTCGAACCAGGCCATTAACAGCGCCGATGCGCTCTTGATCAGTCGCCGGATTACCGGGCTGATTTCCGGCTTTAGTGCCGGGTCTTGGGTAGGGGAGCGCCCGCAGGTGATAGCCCAAGGCCTTCCCCTCCAAGTTTCTTTGAGGGTCCTCTGCGCGGGGGATGTCAACGGTTCCCATACCCCAAGCCCGGTTGCGCCGGTGATTGTGTTGGATACCATCATCCCCGGCATTCGATCCGGAGCGGCCAGGGTCCGTTTCCTTCATCCCGGGGCAGGGGTTTACGAAAGAGGTTTGTGCTGGGGAACATCGCCTTCGCCAACTTTGAATCAATCCTATGCTGTGGCCGGATCGGGGGGCTATGATTTTGCATGGGTCTTTGGGAACCCGGCCTGGGATACGGCTGTTCGGTATGTTAGAGCCTATGCGCGGACATCGGCAGGAATTACGTACAGCAACCCAAAGGCCTTCAAGCCTTACAGCATCGGCTCTACGTATGGCGGTGGCATCCTATTGGACTTGGATAGCAGCGGGGAAAGCGGACTGATCTGTGCCCCGGCCGATGTGGGTCTTTATGGCTGGGGTTGTACGGGAACCTCGGTTCCGGGGACCTCGGTTTCCCTAGGTTCCGGTTTTGCTAACACTGATTCAATTGTCGCTTCTTGTGTTACCAGACCGATTGCTGCCAGCGTGTGTTCGGCTTTGGTGGCCAACGAATACAGCGACTGGTACCTGCCCAGTCGGGATGAGTTGCAGCTGATGTACAACCGATTGCATCTTCAGGGTCGAGGTGGATTTGGGAGCGGATGGTATTGGACTTCGTCTCAATCCGGTCCTTCGACGGCCTGGGCCCTCAATTTTGGTACGGGTGGACTCAGCGGCTCCGCTTCCAAAAGCTTGAACGGGATGATTCGTCCCATACGGACCTTTCGACCAACACGCCTGGTGGTTGCCAACAACCTGCCGGTTCAGGTTTTGATCCAAAAGCCTCCTCAAGCCGTGAATCCTCCTGTCCCCAACCCGGTGGTGGATGTTTTGTTGGTTTTTCATGGTACGGTCCTGTACGATTCCAACCTGGTGGAAGCCGCGAACCAATCACTCGAAGAATTCAAGGGCATTTTGGGTCGACAAGATATGATGATCGTTAGCGTGGCCTATCCCGGGGAGCAATTGTTGTTTGGGGATAACATAGCCTACGCCGAAGCGGCTTTGTTATGGGTCCGCCAACAGGCTTCCTCCCAAATGGGGGTCACGGTTCGCAAAGTTTTTTTGGCCGGGCATTCGCAGGGTGGCTATTTAGTCACCCGCCTGAATACCATGCATGCCACCAACGGGGTGATCGCCAACGCTCCGGGACCTTTAAACTTGGTTTATCGCTGCGGTCTGGAAGAAAGCGGAGTTTTGGCTTTGGGATTTACCTGCTCCAAAATTCAACAAGTTTACGGTACCACCTCGGTGAACCCCAACGAATACATGCAACGCTCCCTACTGTCCTTCACAACAGGTCACCAATCGGACATACTCTTTGTGCAGGGCCTCAACGACTCACCCATACAGATGTACTCCTGGCCCACCTTCAAACAAAGCATGCAGAATTGCAGCAATTGCCAGGTAAGGCAATTCGTGGAAGTCCCCAACCTTGGACACACCTCAATTTTTCAAGATGCTCAGGCTATTGCGCAGTTCAATACCTTCATCAATACGCGGTGATTCAATGGCTTTTGATGAACCTTACAAAATAAGTTTCCGAGGAGTTAAGAGCCTTGATCTTCAATTGATAAATACCACCGGCCAAATCAGAAACATC
>Ga0214923_10003018_pt1 | contig 21531 bp, 19 predicted proteins | sample LL1510_MetaG_FD_177993 | JGI IMG/M metagenome (GOLD analysis project Ga0214923, IMG submission 177993) | Freshwater microbial communities from Lake Lanier, Atlanta, Georgia, United States - LL-1510 | ecosystem: Environmental > Aquatic > Freshwater > Lake | place: USA: Georgia | collected...
AGTAACCCAAAGGAAGCGGAATCTCCAGCTTCGCCTGAATCGCCTGCCACGTGGCGATCAGCCCATCGCTCCTGATCTTGTCAATGACTGACCGCCACCGCTCCGGCTGCTGACGGATTTTTTCCAGCCATCCCGCCCGGCCAAATTCCAACAGCATTCTTTCCGTCCCGGCGGAAATCAGGCTCCGGTTCGTGCGGATCAGCACCTGGCCGGCCTCCGCCCCCGGACACGGCACGTTTGCTATGATCACCTCCCCCGTTCGAAGGGATTCAAGAATCTGCCTCATTGTTTGTGCTCACTTCTTTGCAGGAAACTGGTTTTATTCGTGATGTCGTTCATCGTTATTTTTACTATTTACCAATTAGCTGCTAAGATATGGGTCTTTTCTAGGGGCGGCTCATTTACTCGAATAGACTTTCTTTGTCCTTTGCGGAGGGATAGGTGATCAAAACCGCCCGGTACTTTCCCTGAAAAACAAAAAAACTACCGGCCGCTAATCCGATCGTTTTGAACTCTTGAATTATTTTTACAAAATCATCTAACTTACCTGCTCCTCCCAGCAGGGTGAGCGGAAGAGACACGGAGTTTCTTACTTCTCTTGCCACGGCCACGTCGTAGCCTTCACCTGTTCCATCCCGTTCAATGGAATTTAGCACAATCTCCCCAGCTCCTAATTCCTGCATTTTCCTAGCAAAAGTTGCTGGCGATAAGCCTGAGCGCTTTTTTGCGTTCCTTGTAAAGATTTCATAATCCGGGCCGGTTTTCCTGACATCCAGCACCACCACCACGCTTTGACTTCCAACCCTCCGGGCAGACTCAGAAACGATCTCAGGGTTATCCACCGCCGCACTGCTGATGCCGACTTTTTCAACCCCTAGGCTGACAATTTTCTCCACTTGCTCGGGATTTTTCACGCCCCCCGTATAACATAGGGGCATGCGACACTCTGTCGCCAACTTTGCAATCATTTCCATGTCCGGCTCTCTTCCCTGAATGGTTGCATCCATGTCTGCCACCATGATTTCGTCTACTTCTTTTTCATTGAAGATCCGCACCGCGTTGAGCGGATCTCCCACATACTTTGGCTCGGAGAACTTTTTGGTTTTTACCAGGGCGCCGTTTTGGATCAAAAGGAAAGGGATAACGCGCGGCTTAAGCATGTTTTTTTTTCAGCTCATTCTGTTCATAGATTTTAGATTTTATTTCCTTGTCTCGAAGGCTTTTTGGCGCTGCACAATCTAAGAAATAATCAACAGATTTCTGCAAATTTTTTTAGCAGCCCGATTCCCCAACGATGGCTTTTTTCTGGATGAAATTGGACGCCATAGACGTTTTTTTTGCCGACGACGGAAGCGAATGGGGCTCCATAATCCGTTGTCGCGAGGGCATGATCAGGGCTGGACGGTTCAAAATAATAAGAGTGCAGGAAATAGTATTTTTGAGGATCTTTATCTTCTTCCCCATACAAACTCGACGGTTGACATAGCTTTACAGTGTTCCATCCCATATGCGGCAATATTAGATCGTGTGTGCTCTCTGTTATTTGATTTTTTGTGCTAAACTTTTTCACCTTTCCTGGAATCCAGCCGAGGCCCCGCATCACTCCCTCCTCGCTTGAATCTGCAAGCAACTGCATGCCGACACATACCCCAAGGAAAGGAGTCTGATGGTCTATGACTTTGTCCTCTAAAGCGGCTCTTAAGCCAGAGCTATTAAGCTTGTTTATCGCCCAGTCAAACGAGCCCACCCCGGGCAGAATCAGAACTTTTGCTTCCTGAATAATTTTTGGCGAAGTGGCAATTTTAACATGAAAGTTCAGTCTGGCGTAAATATTTTGAAAAGCCCGAAGATTGCCCAGGCCATAGTCCACTAAAGTTACCTCTCTCCTCAATATGCGCCCCCTCGGACAGCGCCGGTTAGGAAACCCAGGATTTTTTCGCCAATATCGAAAAGCCATTTTTGGTTGGCATAATCCCAATAAAATCGTTTCGGCATGGTGTGGTAATGGCGTAGCTCCTCTTGGGAGATGCCAAGCTTGGCGGCTACATATTGAAATTCCTGTTTTTCTACCCCGGGATCCAAGGCTGGTTTCTCTAAAAGCTCCAGGGCCTCATCCCGAGTCATCTGACCGGTAAGAATGAGGCTAGAAAACTCCCTGCGGCGCATATCAAAACCAAACCGCGTGGGCAACCACCATCCCTCAAAAAAGCGGGTGAAGCGCGACTCATAATGCTTTTGCGAATATGGCTTCCAACCATATTCTTGCTGGAGAATATCTATAGCCTGTTTTTTGATATAGGGCATGAAGTTCAAAGGTTTTAGAACTTTTACTCCACGCAAAGCGGGAAGATACACCTTATGGTATAAAATCGAGGTAAAAGGATAGCTTTTCATCGGAAGGGATCCAAACCTCTTAAGGATATCACGGATTTGAACTAAGTCGGTCGGCCAGTAAAGATACTGCAGGGGAGTAGGGACGCTCTCGGTTGAGAGGTTGCCTCCATTCAGGATATATCGAATCTTATGTTTCGCGGCAAATTTATAAAGCACTCCGATAAATGCAAGGTCTTGCGGAACATCAAGATGAGAAACACCACTCTTAAACATGGATAATTGAAAATTCTTCATTTCTTCCCAGTTGATAACTTCAGTATAAAGATCAAGTTTAAGGTTTTCTACGAGACATCTTATGTTGTGGACGGCAATTTCGCTGTTCCATCCGCCGTCAACATGAAAAACCAAGGGTCGAAGGCCATATTGCCTGACCATTTTGTGCAGCATATAAGAACTATCGGCCCCACCACTCATTCCTAAAATACAATCAAAATCACGTGTTCTCTCTGTTTTTTTAATGGTCTTAACAATTGCTTCTAGGGTTTTTTCACTTTGAAAGGAATTTAACCACTTTTCTTTTTTTGTGTATTGAAAATTGTGATAATGATTAGAAATGCTATTCGCATCAAAGGATATAGATGGATCGGATGAATCCATGACGGTCTTCTGGCAGATATGGTATGAGCTCAAATTACTTGAATTCGAAGCTGCTGTGACAAGAATAGCTGCAAACTAGTCTCTTCGACCACTATTATTGTGAATGTTTATTTTTAAATATCTATATATCATTACTGTGCTAAAATGTTTTATATAATACAATGATAATCATAGTTGTTGCAGGTTTTTACGGGACAATATTTATCCGAATTGGAGTTTCTGCTCAAAGAAAGCAATTAATTATTTTTTATTTATATTTTTAACAATTTCAATAATGCAATTGTATTTTACCATAAATTACTATATATTTTTTTACATAATATCACATATTCGTGCAGTTTTGCAAATCGCCAGCACTCCGGCATAAACCTTTAAAGGTCGTATAAATAAGGTAGAGTGGATGCAGAAAACGGCATCATTTTTTTCCCGTAAAAGGGGCATTTTCAGATAAAGGTTGGGCGTGTTTCGGGCCGAGTTGTCTTTAGGCCCTTTTGAGAAGAGGCAATGGAATATCACATCCGCAAATTGCTGAGTTTCCAACAACTAGACGAACGGCTTCCCAGATCCAATCACAACCTCAAGAATTTTGCCCTTAAGGGTCTTTATGAACTCCAAACGGGCCTTGTCGTAAGGACTTAACCCAGCAACGCATCTCTGCCTCAACAAATAGTTTGCTTATTCTTTATTAAAAAAGTATTAAACTCTGAGACATTCAAGTTCACTTAAAGTAGCCTGAATTTTTTCTTCCTCCAGTGCATACCAAATGGGAAGACATAAGTGTCTCCTGGAAATATTTTCTGGGTCGTTACCGAGCGCATAATCATACACAGCGGAGGTTTTATTTTTGATTTTTCGCAAATCGATTTTGTTATTTTCGGGCAACAGAACGGTGAATTTATAATTGTTTCCCTTTTGTCCATTTTGGTATGGACTGATAAAGTCGATTTTTAGTTTTTGACAGGCTTCAATGTACTTTTCTGCAATCCTATCTTTATTTTTGATAATTTCATCTGATCTTTTGCAAACGCAAAAGGCAAAAAGGGCCTGAATTTCAGATTGTCTGAAATTAATTCCTACATCCTGTTTTTGTTCGAAGCGGTCGTAGATGTTGAATCTTTGAAGCTGCTCGGCTAGCTCCTTGTCATGAGTTACTGCCACACCACCTTCGCCTGCCGGAATTGCCTTGGTGGAATAGAAAGAATAAACCCCAGCCACACCAAATAAACCGGTGTGCCGGGAGTGCAAGGTTGCCCCGAAGGAATGGGCGCAATCTTCCACCAGGGCGATCCCGCTTTGCTTACAGACCTCGGCGATCTCCAAGATGTCCGGGTTTACAATTCCTCCAATATGAGTTAGCAGAAAGACGGTTTTTTGCGGATGATCTAATTTTTTTATGTAATTTTTCAATTGGCCAATGTCCGGCATTAGGGATCGTAATCGACATTCTACCGGTTCGAGGTACTTAAGCCCGCTGGTTACGGCTATGGTTTTTACCCCATACATGGTGTTGGCTTGAATAAATATGTTTTGATATCCGCGGTAACGTTTGAGGAGCAGCAGGATGGCGAGAAGGCCGCTGCCATTCGAGTTGAAACACACCGATCCATTGGCGGAGGTCATGTTTTTAACCAGCGACGCTAGGGCTCCATTCCACTCTCCCTCGGCGAGATTTCCAGATTCCAGAATCTTAGGATAGTGTTCCGCGAATTCTTTTTTCGCGGAATCGGGAATCTTAATTATTCCCATGGGGCCCCCAGGTACTTTTCTGCCGCCGCCCTCCATCGTGGTTTTGCAATCAGGGATGAGTGTTGGTTAGGCCTGTCCAACGGGATCTTGGATTCTGTTGTGCTCCTCGGGGGGTTTTTCCCCAAAGCGAGCCGCGCAAACTCCGGAGCCATGCTGAACATAAGGGTAAATTTTCCAAGAATCACGGCCCACTGTCGAGGAGAAACAGGCAGGATGTGATAAAGATAATTCCTTGGCTGGCCGGGAATTAAGGCTTCTTGCTTGAGGCCTATATAAGAGTCGAGGAGCTTTAGCTTTGGATTGCGTCTAGAGTGTTCCTTCCAAAGAAATTCGGCATAGGTTCGCGCCTGCTCTTGCTTTTCGAAGGAAATCCCGCCCGCCAAACCAAAGCCCCTTTCCTTGACAATAAGATTAATGCACTTGGATGGATTAGGATGAAGCTCGACAAAACTTTTGGCGTTGCTCCCAAGGCCATGGCAAACATGCATGGGTGCATACGAGATTTTGATTGGGATCTCCGGCCTTAGGCGGCTGACACCTTGGGCGCAGCAGTAGAGGATTTTATCTGATGAGAATATTTTCCCGTTGTGGCACAGCACATCGCAGCTGCTTTTTTTTTCCTTTACTGAAATAACCTTATTATCCAGCTGGATTTTTCCACCCTGTAATAAAAAGGATCGCACAAGGTCCCCTAGAATTTCCTGCGTGCGGATGCCCATGTCGGGGCTGGTAACGGATTCACACTTTTTCCCCGACGAAAAGTGCTTGAAAATCATGAAAGGGTTAAGCCTGAAACCATCGTGGCTGGAGCCAGCTTTACGACGGAGCCAGTCATGGCCTTTAATTTCTTCCACTAACCACCGCGCCCTTGCCACGGAAAACGCCCACCAGGGATGCAAAAAGCTTTTTTGATATCGATACTCTACCTGATTTTGATCGAACCACCCGGGGCCTTTGACCGAGAAACCTTTGCTTCCTGGCAGAAGGTTCATCCGTTGAAAGCCTGAGTAAAACTCTAATAAATCATCCACAGCGCCAAGGCAATACCGCGTTGTCCTTAGTTTGTCGGCCAGGATGGTGTAGAGGGTTCCGGTATGGAACCACTCATGATAGACGTTGGTTGTTTCCATCGATAATTTTTTATTTTGCTCCAAAATAAGCACTTTAAGCCCAAAACGGGAAAGAATTTCAGCATTGGCGACTCCAGCCACACCTCCACCGATAATAATCCAGTCGTAAATCTTTTTTATTTAATTTCCTTCTTTAAAGATGGTATCCCGCAGACCGTCCTCCAACCGAATCTTGGGTCTCATTTTCAATGTGCTTAACATGGTGCGAAGGGATCCCTGGGATTGTTTGGGGTCTCCTACCGAAAGGGGAAAGTATTGTTTTTGCACTTTGTATCCCGCTTTTTTCTGACAAAGATCTGCCAGTTTATTGATGGAAACGGATCGGCCGGTCAAAACGTTCGATACGAAAGCCCCTGAGTTTTTTTGAAGGAACACAAAGGCCTGGATCAAGGCCTGAACAATATCAGAAACATGTATAAAATCTCTTGTTTGAGTACCCCCGTTGATCCGGATACATCTGTGTTTTTTGATTTGATCTGCGAAAATTGAGATTACTCCGGAATAGGGGTTTCGGGGGTCTTGCCGAGGACCATAAACATTAAAGAAACGAAGTCCAAAACTATTTAGATGAAAGGTTTTTGCTGCCATCGAGGTATATATTTCCAATACATATTTATCGACAGAATATGGGCTTAAAAGTTCTGTTTTTCCGCATTCAGAACCAAAAGAAAGATTACCATAAACTGCCGAAGAGGAAGCATAAACGAAAGGAATATTTTCTTTGCAGCAGAATTCAATCATTTTTATTGATGAAAGAAGGTTGTTTTTTGAACTATGATACATTCTTTTGCAGGACAGCGGAACACTTGCCTGCGCAGCAAGGTGAAATACGACATCTGGCCGCTTTATTTTTGAAAGTTTTATTTTTTGCACACTTGAGTAATAAGTACGAACCATTTTTTTAGTTTCTTTAATATTTATCTTTTTTCCAGAACTTAAGTTGTCAATAATAACAACCTCAAACCTGTTTTTCAATAAACGTTCTACAAGGTGACATCCGATAAATCCACACCCTCCTGTCACTAAAGCGACTTTTTTTGTCTTTTTACGATTCATAAAGAAGCTCAATTGCCATTTTCATTGAACATATTTCATCATATGTTTTTATAGCTTTTGGCGTTGGTTTAAATTGTATTTTGCATATTTTTTTTGCTTTATGTATAGCCAATGTCATCCAACCGCTTTGTTTGATATCGGCAATAATTATCCTGCTTTGCATGCAATATGGCAAGTCGTGTACCCATTTAGCATCAACAGTACAAATTGGTGCACCGCAGAATATTGCTTCATAAATTGATCTTGGCGAGGAATCGCTTAAAGGGATTGAGAACACAACAAGAGCCCTTGCAAAGAAAAAATACATATGCTGTTTTGTGATTCGACCTATATTTTTATCATTTTTTATCATGAGCGCTTGAAGCTGATTTATATACGCCAAATTATAATACGGGTAAAAAAACGTAATTGGCCGGTTTATTTTTTCGCCGTTTCTCGCGGCTAATATATTTTTAATTCTATAGTTCTCATCAATCGCCCTTGGGGATATTAAAAGATTTCTTTTCAGGTTTTTTTTAGCGAAAAAGAATGCTTCTTTTGTCGATATTCCATTTTGAATTAATACTGATTTTTTGTTACATAATGTTAAAATTTTATTTTGTAGTTCTTTTGAATCAACAGATATTATTTCTGCTTTTTTCAGCGCCCAGGCGCAACACAATTTGTATAACAAGGACTGACTCGGCCGTACAAGAACATCACTACCCATTGGTGTAGCTATAAACGAAGCTTTTGCTAAAGCGCATAGAAAAATATAAAACATCGAATGGGCGTGAATTAAGATTTTTTGTTTATCCAATAGTTTTTTTAGTTGATAAATACAAAAAGGAAGCCACAAGATTTTAAGAATATTGCGTTTAAGGTTTCCAAACGCAGTAAAATTATTTGGATTAAAAAGATTTAGTTTGTTGAGCGAAATAAAAGGAATATTATTTTTTTTAAAGATTTTTAAATTTACTTTGTTAAATGTGTCTGATATTACTAGGATTTGTTTATTTTTGATTAGTTCATGTATTTTTACAGCCCAGTCCACTCCATGAAAATCATTAGCATCGAGGCAAAAAGCTATTTTGCTTATATTTTTTTTATTTTTCACTTGCATTGGGACAAAATGCTAACATTAGATAAATCCAATTAAAATTGTAATTGTTGGATAATGACGCTGTAAACAAAAGCAAACAGATAGAAGAGTATAATGCGGCGCACATGTTTTCTTTTTTCTGATAAAACATGAATAACACCGAAGCGAAGAATATTAAAAAAGATCCAAGCAAAAAGATGCCACCAGTGGCATATTGTAAACCCAAAATAGATATATCATTATTTTTAAATATATTAATGCCGCTTGTATAAATATTGCCCCCGCTACCAAATAATATATTTTTTGGTTGCTTTATTGTGCATAGAATCCTAGCTGATTCAGTGCGTTGCGGATCAAGGACCTCTTCTTTTTTTAATACTCTACTAAAAAAGAATGATTTAAAGTAATGTGCAAAGTTTTTATTTAAAACTGTGAATAATATTAAAAAAAGCATGCTGAGCAGCAGTGTTGGTAGTATTTTTTTTTGCAACATAAGATAGGTCAAGGAACTAAGTAAAAAGCCAAAGATCGCGGCTCTTGTTGTACTAATCACTAAAAGTACAATTAGGCCAAATATAAGAAAAGATCTTACAATATGAATTTTTAATGACTCCTTGAAGCCGATTCCAAAAAAAGAGAGCCCGAATGCCGCTAAAAGAATCGCGGAAGTATTTGGATTCCCATCGAATCCAGCGAATCTGCAAGGATGAATGAGCCCATCGTTTTTTAAATTTATATCGTAAAATCCTTGGCTAATCGATAATGGCGCGAAATGTAAAGCAAGCTTTGTATTAAAGTGCGGAATTAACCTTACATAAATTGATGATGCGTAAAAAACCCAGTTAAAACTTGTTATCACCTCAAAAAGAATAAAAAGAAAGAAAAGTAAAGCAGTTGATTGAATTGCAATGACAAGATCTTTAGGTTGCTTTAAACAGAATGGCATTATAATTGCACAAAAGTATTTTGGGTATTCATTTAAAAAGAATAGTCTTATAAAATATAATATTGTCTCGCTTTGTCTTAAGGCGTTTGATATCTCGATACAAATAAAGAAGCTAAATAGCAAAAAGACGTAACTCGTTTTAGTTTTTTCGATAATTGTTTTTTTGTGTTGGAGCAAATATCCAACATAAAATGCGAAAAGTAATTGCGCAGGACGAAGCGGAAATAGCCTGTCGTAAAATAATATTAGACTGTCACTTATGCTTATAAGAAAAGGCGTTAATGCGCACCATATTTTTAAAAAGGGATTTTTTTTGGCATAACCCAAAAAGAAAAAAATAATACATGATAAAATACTGATCATGAAATAACCTTGCGAATAATGTGAAGTAAGGATATTCGAACAAGTAGGGAAACCTTTTTCTGTATGGCAATATGTTTTAAGTTCCACTTGAGCATCCAGAATGGAATTTTTTTGTGAGGAAAACTTTTTTTGTAAAAAGACTTTAACACTTTTGTTGAAACGATTGACTTATCAGAACTGCATATTGAATCTTCGCTGATCGTGTAATATCCCAAGCATTTAGGAATATAAAAAAACATTTCGGTTTTTTTGGAAATGCGCAACCAAAGTTCGTAGTCTTCACATGAAATCATTTTTGGATCTTCCGTAAATCCACCAGTTTGATTAAGAATTTTTGTTTCAACACAAACACTTGAATTATTGATTACTCCACCAGAAAGGAATAAGTTTTCAAATATTGGCTTCTTTAAAGGTTTTGATTTTAATACGCCGACATTTTTGTATGAAAAACATTTTTTTTTTACCATTATTAAATCATGATAAATAAAATGATAACCTGAATTAAGTAGATTTACACACAATTCTATTTTGGTTTTTTTATACCAGTCATCGGAATCTAAAAAGGCAACGTACTTTCCCTTAGCATGAGATAATCCAAGATTTCTTGGGGCAGCCGGTCCGCCAAATCTTTTTTTCGTTTTAAAGTAGCGCAGGTTTTTTAAGTTCAAGTTTTGTAAGATGATTTCCGTATTATCTGTTGAGCAATCGTCGCAAACAAGTATTTCAATATTCTTATATGTTTGATTTTTAACTGACTCCACGCAACGAAGCAGGCTACAACTACGATTATAAGTTGGTATGATAACGCTGACTAAATCAAATGTTTTTTGCATGATATAGATTTTTGTTTATGATTAAAGAAGTTTATCTTAAGGCTTTGACCCAAAGTTTAATGTGTAATTTGTTGCCATTTTTTAAGTTTATTTTTTTTTGAAAAAAAGAATTTATGTTTTAATTTATTTTTGATATTACTAATGTTTGTAAGATGCTGATTAAGTGATTCGGCATTACAGAAAACTGAAATATTTTTCTCGTTTGTTTCGAACCCAAGATTTATTCCAGCTGCTGCACAAAAGTATAGAATTTTCTTTTTTGTTTTTAGTAATTGTAGCGAAATTGATGAGGCGATAGGGCAGATGATTATACTAGCTTGATTTAATATATTTTTTGTATTAGTTTCGAAGCTGATATGGCAATTATTGATAGTATGCTTAAATTTGACATTTGCAGGGTGTTTTTTTACAATAAGATTGTATTTATTTTTGCACGCAGCTGCAATGCAGTCTATGATTTTTATTGATGTCGTTTGGCTATAGTCAAGAAAAACACCGATATTCTTTTTTGAATTATTTTCTTTTTTTAATCTTTTATCAATTAGCTTGTACATGTTTAAAAATCTTAGTGGCTCAACTTTGAGAATTTTTGATAGTTTGATCCCGCTTTCTTTAAGAGCGATGTAGTCGTCTTTTGAGTGAACAAGAAACTTTTTGGGGAAGCAATTTGCGTTCTTACTTTTTAATGTTTGCGGACTGAAATAATATCTCAGGTCCCAAAAACGTAATCCCGCATGAATATAAGCAAATAAATTTTTGTGTCGATGCTTATACCAGTTTTGACAAAATGCAGTTTCCCAATTCTGAAATTCAGATAAATAAAATCCAGCCCTTTGCAATTTGACTGAACCTAATATTTTGTCAAATAAATGATAATATAAAATTCCTTTGAACGCATAGTCGGTAAATAGGCTTTTAAAAACTTCGCCATTAAAGATGTTATGATATCTATAGTTTTCAAATTCAATTTTTTGTATTGCCTGACGTATATTAAAGGCTCGTATCCAAAGTTTTATCTGAGATGTAATTGATTTAATACAAATAGCTATGTCCAGGAAATGAAATAGGTTAATACTATTTATTTTGTGTTTTTTGTATTGTGAACAAGGACAAAAGATTTGAGCGAACATATTGTCAATTGGAATTTGGATAATGTTGATTTTTTCTGTTTCTTTGAAACCTCTTAACAAAAAATCACCCCAGTAGGGGTCATGGTCAGCATACTTGGCTTGCGAAATTGTGGAAGAATAAGTTACAACAATTACATCACCAGCATTAGCAAGCCAGTAATTTTTTTTTTCTTTATTATATAGAAAATTGAGTAATGCCAATCCAAATGACTTGAATATCAACACAAGACAATCGATAAACGCTTTAAATTTATACATTGCATTGGAAAAACTTTTTAACTGTAAAATTTTCGCCAAAATACTTAATGTTTTTTTGATTTAAATCTTGTTTTAATCTTAAAATTCCAACTATTTTTATTAGATCGTTATACACCTCACTGGTAACCCAATTGCATTTATAAAAAAGGGTCGTAGCATAAAAAAAACTATCAGAACTACCGAAAATCTTTAGATAATCTTCAGCAGTTTTTTTTTGAATTCTGACTGTTTGGATTTTATAAAATATCTCTAGAACTTTATTTCGGATATTTTTTTTATTTTTTTCAATAAAAGATTGCAAACAGATTTCTCTTTTTTTTAGATCAATTGTTCGACTTAAGTAAATTATATAGTTTTTTTTAAAGTCTATTTGTTTTTTTCTTTCGTCTAATACAATAATCATTTTCTTTTTGCGTAAATCCAAACATGCGAAGAAAGTTTATTTTGCACTAAAAACCGCTGCCATTTGGTTTTTTTGTTTAGAAGTTGCAAAATAAAACTTTTAATATTTGTTGTTACCATGAGTTTTTGTATGTTTTTTTCCACAATTTCAGTGTCGAGCTTCCCTGGTGTTTCAATTTTTAAAACTTCGAAGCCGCATCGGTTAAATAACTTTTCTAAACCTGCAATAGAAAACAGATTGATATGGTGCGGTGGAAATATGGAATCTGACTTGCTGAACAAAAAAGATAAATCAAAACCGTTAATGGTAAGCGTGGTGATAAGCAGTAGTGTGTCTTTTTTGCATAGTGACCTAATTTTTTGAAGAAACGCCTTTGGATCAAAAACATGTTCAATTACTTCAAAGCATGTTATAATATTTGGTCTTGTAGATACTTTAGTAATCTTTTCCAGCGGAATTTTGATCACTGGTATATTTTTTATTAAACATTTTTGAGCTAATATATGTGAAGGTTCTATTGCACATATTTTATTTGTCTTAAAATACCTTCTCCACTCATCTAAGAAATTGCCAGCACCCGCACCGATATCGATAATTGACTTTGACCGAATTTTTTTTTGTTTTAAGAAATTTTGTATTCTTTTTAATTTTGGTTTAATTAGATATTTAATACGGTTTTTTTCAATTTTTGGAAAATAGATTGATGCCCAGTAATTCCATGAATTAGAATTTTGATAGTAATTAATGAAAGATTTTTTTGTGTACCGAGGTGCGTGAAAAAGTGAATTGCAGATTTTACATTGTCTGTAATTGAAAAAGTGTTTAGAAAATCGATTGTCTAATGAGTTTTTGTTGCAAGAAAAACAATTTATACTAGTTGTTTTTTTGTGTTTAAAAAAGTGCCTACAATCATCGATACACTTTTTTAAAAACAGAGCATTATCTTTATGTGGCCTTATGCTGTTCTCTTTCATGAGTTTCTATTTTTTAAAATCTTTTCTGCAATTATTAAATCTTTTTTGCAATCTACACTTTTAATGTTTTCTTTACATTTTACCATAAGAATCTTATAATCATTCTCAATGAATCTCATCATATCAACAGATTCTATGATTTCGTAAGGTGTTTGTTTTAATTTTGCATATTTGTTAAGTGACCATTTCCACATGGGCATTACACAGATTTCTTTTTTACATAAGAATCTTTTATCGCCAAGCCAGATTGCTGGAAGTGCGTTCCGCGAAAAATATAAAGCTTCATTTTTTTTGTTTGTTACAACTTTTACTTCGTTTTTATCTTTATCAGCCTCTTGATAGGAGATTTCGTTAAATAAATTGACAGCAGCGATTTTCTTGTTTTTTGATAATTTACGAATTGCAAGATCAATCGAAGTTGACCTTACACATGGTTCATCACCTTGAAGATTTATAATAATATCTGCTTCAGGCATGGATTTCAAAAAAGCTTCGTGAACTCGCAAGGTTCCCCGAATATGATTTTTTCTTGTTAAAATCACTGACATCTTGTTTTGCAAACAAAAATGTTTTATTTTCTGGTCGGGTGTCGCTACCACGACTTTGTCGGCGTATTTCGATTTGATTGCACTTTCCCAAACCCAAAGCAACATTTCTTTACCGTTAATTTTTTTAAGAGCCTTATCTGGAAATCGAAAACCTCCTAATCGTGATGGGATCACAATTAAAACTTTAAGATTATTTATCATTTTATTATTTTTCTCACTTTTTTTAAATCATTGGGCGTATCTACTGATTGTGTAATTTTGTTTGTTTTAATCATTTTGATCTTTATCCCGTTTTCTAATATTCTCAACATGTCGATGGATTCGGCTTTCTCCAGCGGTGTGGGTAGAAACTTTGTATATTGAATTAAAAAATCACGCTGAAAGCCAATAATGCAAATTTGTTTTCCTTGTGCGAAATAACCACTTTTGAGTGTTGCAGGAATCGGAGCCCTTGAAAAGTAAAGAGCGTTTCCTTTTAAATCACACACTGCTTTAATACAATTATGGTCGTGGTATTCTTTATCATTTTTGATTTTACCTAAAAGATTTGTCACTTTTAATTTTTTATTTGAGATCAATGGTTTTATGGCTTGAAAAATCATATTAGAATCAACCATTGGTTCATCACCTTGAACCATCACGACAATATTAAATTTCTTTTTTATCTGTTTTTCTAAAGTTAAAAGTGCTTCAGCACACCGGTCTGTTGCTCTTGTATGCAATTTGGATGTCATTATAGCGGCTCCGCCGATTGAACAGATATAGTTATAAATTATTTTGTCGCATGTTGCAACAGCTGTAAGATTGACAATTTTCGCGCTGCGAACTCTTTTATATACATGCCCTATCATAGGTTGACCGCATATGGTAGCCATTGGTTTTCCAGGAAACCGTGTGCTGCCCATGCGTGCTGGGATAAGAGCTAGTATTTTCATTTTTTACTTTGTGCCCAATTTAAGAATTTTTTTAGCCCATCATTTAAGGATGTTAAAACTGAAATTCCTAAAAGTGATTTTAGTTTTTTAATATCAGCATAAATTCCATACTGATCGCCGGGCGTGTTTTCTTGAACTCTTATAGTAACGCCTGGCAAAAGAATCTGGATTTTCTCAGCAAGGTCCTTAACCGTTGTGCGCACTCCTGTCCCCACATTTATTGTTTGTCCGATTGCCTCCGCCCTTGTTGCAGCCCGAAACCAACTCTCGACCACGTCATCAATGAAGATGAAGTCTCTAAAGCGGTTTAAATCTCCTTTTACAAGAATTTCACCATTTGCAATTGCCTGAGCAACGTATATACTTACCATGCCTTGTCGAAGATTTTCCAAATCTTGTCCGGGCCCATATACGTTAAACATGCGAAGGCTAACCCAAGGAATCTTTGAACCAAAGATTCGTAAGTAATTTTCCGCCGCTTGCTTTCCAACACCATAACAGGAGATTGGTTTGTTAGGATGTTCTTCCGAAACAGGTTTATCTGGAACAGCTCCATAAACCGACATTGAGCTGGCGTAGATTATTTTTTCGCAATGATTTAAGATGCTGTGTTCTATTAAGTTTAATGTTGAAATCGTATTGCTCCTCATATCTTCCACAGGATCATCAAAACTTATTTCGCCCGAGGATTGGCCCGCTAAATGGAGAATGGTTTTACATTCTTGAGGCATATTTCTTATGGTTCTTTTTTCTGCTAAGTTACCACTGATTAATTCTACTTGCGCGGGAATATTATTTTTTTTTCCGCTTGAGAAGTTATCTACGCCGAAAACTTTCCATCCTTCTAAAATAAAACGTCTTGCAACATTTGAACCAATAAAGCCGCCCACACCTGTAATGAGTATTTTTGGCAAGTTTTTCTTATGCGCTACAGTTTTTTTTATTTGTGTGAATATTTTTATTTTATTATTTTTCCTATATTGTTTCTTAATAAAACAGTGTCTATGGAAAAAGGCAGGAATTGGAACCCTTGTTTAATTTTTTTATTTAGTTCCCTGACTGATGGTTCAACCACATGAATTCCGACTGGAATCGAATGTGCATTTGTTTTTTTAACGATTGTCTTCATTACATGTAAATATTTTGGATGATTAAACTTTGCTGTTTGGTTTAGTGATGCGGATAAATCATAAGGGCCGAGAAGGACTGCATCTAAGCCGTCAACCCTTAGAATGGAATCTAAATTATCTATTGCGCGCACGTCTTCTAACATCGCTACCAAAAAGGGTGACTGAGCTTCTCGTGCATAATTCCTAAAATTACCGCCGTAAAGATTGGCCCTACAAAAACCTACCCCTCTTCTGCCTGCTGGAGGCCAACGACAAGCGTCACGGGCTGCAATGATTTGGTCGGAGTCTTGAATATTCGGAACAATAATACCCGCTGCCCCGGCATCCAAAGCCTGTTTGCATTCTTTCGCAGTACCATCAGCAACGCGCGCAAATGGAAGTGTGTTCCCAAGTTCAATCGAACGGAAAAGGTCTGGCAAATTGTTAACACCTATTGAACCATGTTCCATGTCTACCACTATCCAATCATAACCCGCGGCCCCCATAATTTCTGCAACACATCCGTTTGGAATCTGCATCCACCCGCCAATTGAGGGTAAACCTCGGTCGAGTTTTCTACGAATTTTGCGAAGATAGTTAATTTTATTCATTTGTAATGGTCATGTTGGATATTTTTACGAAAACGCTTACTTGCACTTTTTTACATAAGGAATTCGCTAAATAAAATTCAAAAGTATGAAGGTTTTTATCAGTTTTTTGATTAATAAAAGATTTTGAAACTTATCTATTGTTATTTTTTTCTACAACGGTTTGGGTAGCCTTAGCTTTCCTGTAGGTGAACTAAATATCTTTTGCGTTTTTCGCAAGCAATGTTTTTGCTAGATTTTTTTTGATTTAAAGGATTATGTTATTTTACGAGATTTTTCGTGTTTTCTTGAAAGTTTTCACAATCTTCTTTTTATTTTGACCGTTTTTTATACAATCGAAATTCTAGAACACCACTGATATTTTTTAAACATGCATTCTTATAAGTTTTTATTTTATATAATTATTTTTTGTATGTTATACTCTTCAATTGGAACAGGACTAAGTAAAGGCTGGCCATTTAAAAATCGTATTGCCTCCTCTGTTGCTTCAATCTCCATTCTTGTTCGACAGTCTTGGCTCATGGATCCCATATGAGAGGTCAATATACAATTTGGTAATTTTCCCAAAGGGCCATCGTATGGCTCGTTTTCAAAAACATCAATAGCTGCTCCACCAATTTTTTGATTTTTGAGAGCTTCATAAAGGGAATTTTCGTTTACCACTCCCCCCCGGCTTGTATTGATGATGAGCGCATTAGGCTTCATTGTTGCGAACTCTTTACAGCCAACCATCCCCTTAGTTTTTAAGGTAAGCGGCACATGCAAGCTGATGAGATCTGCTTGCTGGAAAATTGATTCTTTAGTTACCCATTCGAGCTTCAATTCTGGAACAGCGCGGTTCAGAGACTGATCGACCAACAGATCATTCACAAGTACTCTTGGAGTCCCGAAACCCCGCAATCGCCGCAACACACGGCCTCCAATTCTACCAACTCCGATCAAACCTATTGTGATTTCAGAAATTCGCCTTCCCATAAAACGATTCCACTTCCCTTGGTGCATTAATAAATTTGCCTCACCGATATTTCGAAGAAGAGAAATCATCAGGCCGATGGTCAATTCTGCAACGGCAGGAGCTGGGGCATCAGGGGTGTAGGAGACGCTAATTCCCCTGCTTTTTGCCTCGGCTAAATCAATGTTGTCGAGTCCTACGCCTACCCGTGAGATGTGTTTTAATTTTTTTGCCATTTTCATGACATTTTTTGTTATTGGTTCCGTTCCGGCTATTATAACTTCACTGTCATTTACCATATTAACTAATTCTTCTTCATTTAGTTTTCGTTGTAAATTATTGAGGGAATAAGAGATTTCATTCCCCCGAAGCATTTCAATCGGCAAAGTATTTATTTCTGAAAATGGGACAGTGGTAATTAGAGCTTTAGGCATAAGGTTTATTTAGGCAACTTTTATAAAAGTTTGTATATTTTATGATTGAATCATAAAAGTTTTGCTTAGTGAGTCCTGCTAGTCCTGGTTTAATCATAAGACAAATTATACTAACAAAAATTGTTAGTAACGAAGAAAGGCATAACCCAAAAATTGATTCTGAATTTAAAATAAACTCAATAGTTTTTTTTGAAATAAATCCAATACTTAGTAATGGAATTAAGACTTTAAATTGATTAATATAATCAAATTCCCAATTAAGTTTTTTGGCAATAAAATATGCTAATATATTTACTTGTATAAATTGCATTCCTACCATTTTTAGGGCTAAACCATTTGACCCCATTCCAAGACCCGGAATCATGCCATGGGTCGGTGCCATCACGAAATATGCAATGATTAGGCTCACCGTCATAAAGATTATTCCCAGATTTGTATAAAGACGAGTGTGTCCGGTTGCATAAAACATTGTGCCGTTGATTTGACCCATTGATTGGTGAACGGGATATAAAAACATCAGCACCATGGTTGTTGAACCAGCAACGTAATTAGAACCAAGAATCCATGAGACCAATTTATCTGACCAGGGTATAAATAATCCGGCCGAAAGAGCACCCAAAAAGAACAGGCCGCGCGATACTCGCTGATATAAGGATTTTACTTTTTCACGGTCTCCTTGGTAATGGGCTTCAGCAATCTCTTTCCAGAATACTTGGAGAATAGCGGTTGTTGCTAATAAGACAACTGTGGAGAATTGCAGTGCAAGGGCATAGTAGGCTTGCTGATTTGGACCGCCCCAGTTTTGTAACATCCATCGATCTCCAAATTCATAAATAAAGCCAATTACTACATAGGGCAAAAACGGGGTGCAAAATCTCCTGAATTCATCAAACACAGAGAGCAATGTATCATCTTTGTCATGACTTATATTGTTATCTGTTCCCCGGTATAATTTTTTTACGAACCATGCAGATAAAGCGTATTCGAAAATGAAAAATATAAATATCAAAGGCAAGTAAAGGAGTTTATTTTTCCATAAAAGAAATATAATTCCCAAGTGCATTGCTGTTACTATGATGCTTGTTTTTTGAACAATCAGAGTTTTTCTTTCTGCCTCAGCCATTTGAGCTGCCACGCTCCAAATACAGCCCTGCATAAAGGAGGCAGCGAAGGTTAGAATAACCAAGATCCTTGATTCTCCATGCCAAATCCCTGCTACCCAGTGGGATGGAGTGAGGACGCCCAAGATTAATACAACAAATAAAAATTGGCATAAAATAAAACGCCAGTAATAATTTACAAAACGCGGACTTCTTGGTTTCTGCGATAAAAATGTAAAAAATGCTGATGAGCTGGCCATGTCCAACAGGCTTTTAACGGAGACAAAAGAGGCCATAAGGAACGCCATTCGCCCGTAATCATGGGGCCCTAACCAACGCGCCAAAAGAATGGCAGTTACAAAGGAAAGAGATCCTCGAATTACGTTACCAAGTAAACTTGCGTAAATTCTTTTTTGAAACCCAATCATTTAGAAAAATGTTTTTTAAGATAATACACTTAATTTGAACTATTAGTTTGAGAGGGTTTCAGCGATTTTGTTTGGAATTAATTGTGATTCTTTTGAAAAACATTCACAAAATTCTTGTCGAACAGATTGTACTTTTTTTTGTTCCCACCACTTTTTTACATTATCCCAAATCGAAGTCATTTTTTCAGCTGCACTTTCAGGCGTTTTGTGAAAGATTCCCACATCCTCAAGCTTCTTGAAATACGGAAGCGCAGATTCACGCAATTCCCAGTGAATCGGATTCCAGAAAATTATTGTGGGCATATTTAACCTTAAAGATTCTAAGTATGTGGTGGCATTGTACGTGCTTATATATAGCCGAGTACTTTTGAGTATGTTTGATATGGAACTATTTCCGTCATCCAGGGTGATTGCTGGAAAGCGCTCTTTCCAGCGCAACATTTGGTGATGACCGTAATCTTGAGGATGAACCCTGATTAACAGATTTCTACGGATCTGGTCTGGCAGCGCCTGTATGAATCGACATTGATCTTCGAAATATGAATTCCACTGCCCCGCACTTACCGGCACACTGTATAACCAATAACTATAGCGCGGAATGCTACATAAAACCATTAGGGCCCGCCCATTTCTTTTCCAGTTAGTCTTTTTCTTATGGTCTTTAAAATTTCCGACAGGAATTACTTTACTTTGCTTCGGATGAAGCCAACCCCACGTAATAAATTTATCACTTATGGCAATTTGATGATCCTCCCCAAAATTAAACTTTGCGACCCCGTAGGAGCCGCCATGTTGGCCTATTATCAGCTGAGTGCCTTGATCTATTTTTTTAGCAGCCCAGATTTTAAAAAAGTCGTCATCTAGCCAACTATTACTTGTAAAAATAGCTTTTGGATTTCTTGGCCAAGTGAATTTATCAGCAATGTCATAGATTGCCTTAAAATCTTCTAGGTAAGATCTTGGTATATTTGACCAGAGTAAACATTTTATTACTTCGAAAAAATTGTTTTGATTATGTTTGACTAAGGGAATTAGTTTCCTTTTGAATGAGTCATTTCTTTTAGGAAGTTTTATGATAGGAATTTCCCAAATTGTTGGGATTTGTTTAAGAAGTATTTGAATCTTAATACGATATAAGAATGGAATATAGGATTTTACAAAAAAGTATTTTTGCGTTTGAGCAATGCAACCTGAAAGCTTATTTAAGATTTTTTTTACACATGTTAAAAATAAAGTTTTTTTTGCTTGGGGATTGTTTTTTAAGGTTGTTTTTTTTTCTTTTACATCTTGGAATGGTATTTTTAATGTTTGTAATATTTCTCTAAAAATTTTTTCATTCCACTGATCTGTCGCTAACAAACTTATGAAGTGCTCCATGTTTTCCGGGATGTTTTTTGAGAAGTTTTTTTTTATACAAAATATATTTGAGATATTATAATTTGCTACTGCATAACTTATCATAAACCAACGATCGAATACTATTTGGGTAAAATAGCCAAGCCATGGACCTACGATAATCCGCCAGTAACGAAGAGAATGAGAAGTTTTGTGAACTTTATTTAATTCATTTGCAAGTTCTCTTAGCAGTTTTTCGTAGATTTTTGATAAAAAAATATAATCCTCTTTGAGTTTTTTTCGATCATCCCAATGATACGGAATAATTTCTTGATTTAATTTACTCCAGCGGTGCTTTCGCGAGTAGATGCGGCACCATTCTCCAAGAAAAAGCACAGGGACTGTAGGGTGTTTGGGCCATGTCTCCTCTAAAGCCGTGGCGATAAGTGTTTTGCCTACCAAACGCTTCTTCCTCCATCCATAATAAGATTTTGGCCATTGAGATAGGCAGAGGCTTTGGAGCAAAGGAATTGTATTGCAGCGCGATACTCATTCTTTTTAGCCATTCTTTCCATTGGAATAAGGCTTTCTAGCCTTTGAACAAACTCCTTCGGTTGGTTTTTATAAACTCCGCCGGGCGAAAGGGCGTTGGCTCGCACCCCCCGATCCGCCCAATAGGTTGCCAAATAGCGAGTCAGGCCGATTAGTCCGGATTTGATGACAGAATAGGTTATAGGCTTTACCGGTTGCAGGGAATCCGGAACGCCACGCTGCCTGTAAATCCGTTGATCCGGTGCTAGGACTGATAAATCAGAGGCGATATTCAGAATGATCCCACCCTTTCCGTCAGCAGCCATTTGACGACCAAAAACTTGACTGCATAAAAAGGCACCGGTCAAACCTACATCCAACTCCTGTTTCCATTTTTGCAGAGAAAACTGCTCCAGGCGGGATTCGGCCATCCCATTGGCCTTACCGCCTTTGACTTTGGGATCTACCGCGGCGTTGTTAATTAGGATATCTACTCGCCTTGTTTTGAGAGCTTTGGATACCTGAAGGATTTCCTGCGGCTGCGTCACATCCATCTTCAAAGAAAGGAACTGTTTCGGCGGGTGGCTTTTGGCAAGGCGTCTGGCGACAATTTTCAGACGGTGACAGTCCACATCCGTTA